>ERZ1034691.32-NODE-32-length-109783-cov-24.741561_pt1 | contig 109783 bp, 100 predicted proteins | sample MGYA00520638_ERZ1034691 | MGnify/ENA primary metagenome ERZ1034691 (study PRJEB33766, sample SAMN09781763) | gut metagenome | biome: gut microbiome | host: Homo sapiens | place: Madagascar | study: EMG produced TPA metagenomics assembly of the PRJNA485056 data... | reverse complement strand
CCGCAGCCGCCGGAGCGGTGCTTAAGCCGTAAGGCGGGAATTATGCGGTGTTGCCATAAGGCATAAAAACAGCAAGGCCAGACAGAACATTGGCGTTGTCCGTCTGGCTTTGCTGTTTTATATTATTTGTGATATTTCATGCCATTGTTGATGGTGCAGGCGCGGTAGATCTGTTCCGTCAGTACAAGGCGGGCCAGTTGGTGCGGCATCGTGATGCGTCCCATGGACAGCTTTGCGTTGGCGGCTTTTTTTACAGAATCCGCCAGCCCGTGGGATGAGCCAATTACAAATGCAATATCCCCCGCCCCGCTATTGGCGCGGTCTGCAATCAGTTTTGCCAGCTCTTCACTGGAAAATTGTTTACCTTCCACGCAAAGTGCGGCGAGATATTCCCCTTTGCGCAGGCTGGAAAGAATGGCGGTTGCCTCTTTGTCCAGAGCTTTGCTGATTTGGGCGTCACTGGCGTTTTTATCTGCAATCGCAGCTTCTGGCAGCTCAATAATACGGAAATTGCAGAAAGCGCCAAGACGCTTTTGATATTCGGCAACGCCTGCCGCAAAATAGGGCGCGTTCAGCTTTCCAACACAAATCAAATCAATATTCTGCATGGGGTACCTCAGAACTCTATGTAGGGGCTTACTTCATTGCGGGACTGTGCCTGAATCAGCACATCCCGCCCTGGCTGGATGCCAGCGGCAAGCAAGACATTGTATACTGTGGTTAGTGCCAGCTCTGGCGAATTGTTAGTTTGGCTGAGATGGCACAGCGCAAACTTTTTGCAGCCGTCCTGAATCAGGTCCAGCAGCTCGGCCGCACAGGCGCGGTTGTCCAAATGGCCGCGGTCGCTGGCAATACGCACTTTGAGATAATAAGGATACGGCCCACCGTGCAGGCTGAACGAGTCGTAGTTGGCTTCCAGCGCAACCAGGCTGCAACCGGCAAGGTTTTCCTGCACGACAGGAGTTAATACACCAAGGTCCGTGGCAAGCGCCATAATGTGGCCGTCCGGCGTTGTGACGCGGTAGCCACAGCACGGTACATCGTGGCTGGTGGGAAAGCTGGAAACACGGAATGTGCCAATATCCTCAGTGCGGCCATCCATGGCAATCGCGTCCAGTGCGGGCGGAATGGTTCCGCGGGAATAAAGCGTATCCAATGTGTCAGCACAGCCATAGACTGGCACCGAATAATGCTTGAAAAAAGTATCCAACCCGCTGACATGGTCTGAGTGTTCGTGCGTAATGAGAATGCCCTCACAGTCGGATACAGCAAGCCCCAGGCTGCGGAGCGCATTCAAGGTTGTACGGCAGCTTTTGCCCATATCGATCAGAAGGTACTTTCCCTCGTGCAAAATCAGGGCGCAGTTGCCGGAGGAACCGGAATACAGTGTGGTAAATAATGCCATAAAGAATGATATCCTTTTGAATTGCGGCTGCGCGGGCGCATCAATGCAAAATACAGCCTTTGATGAAACGCTTTTGCCAACAGCCATAAAAAACAGGCCGCATTGCTGCGGCCCGTAAAAGCCAGTGTTACATTGCGCGAGTCATGCGTACAGGGGCTTCTACGCGGCGGATATCCGCGCCAAGTGCCTGCAGCTTTTCTACAATGTTTTCGTAACCACGCTCAATGTGTGCGGTCTCGTCAATTTCACTGACACCATCCGCGGCAAGGGCAGCCATGACCATTGCCGCGCCGGCACGCAGATCCAGCGCACGCAGCGGGGCGGGATACAGTTTTTTCACACCCTCAATAACGGCGACCTGGCCATCGACCTGGATGTTAGCACCCATGCGGATCAGCTCGTCCACATAGCGGAAGCGGTTTTCCCAGATGCCTTCCGTTACAATGGAAGTGCCATCGGCCAGCGTCAGTAGCACTGTCATCAATGGCTGCATATCCGTCGGAAATCCGGGGTGCGGCATGGTCTTGATTTTAACCGGATGGATGGCACCGTGGCGCACAATGCGCATGGCATCATCGTATTCGGTCACTTCGCAACCAGCAGCGCGGAGCTTTGCGGTAATGGGCTCCATATGTTTAGGAATCACATTGTGCAGGGTCACATCGCCGCCGGTAATAGCTGCGCCAACCATATAGCTCCCCGCTTCAATCTGGTCCGGAATGATGGAATAAGAGCAACCATGCAGCTGCTTGACGCCACGAATCTTGATAACATCCGTACCGGCACCGTGCACATCAGCACCCATCATGTTCAAGCAGTTGGCAAGGTCTACAACATGCGGCTCACGGGCAACGTTTTCCAGAATGGTCAAGCCCTCCGCTTTCACAGCGGCCAGCATGGCGTTCATGGTGGCGCCAACGGAAACCGTATCAAAAAAGATATGGCTCCCGGTCAGGTGCTCTGCACGAACACGGATCATGCCGTATTCAACGGAATCATCGGCACCCATAGCGGTAAAGGCTTTCAGGTGCTGGTCAATCGGGCGCGGTCCCAGATTGCAGCCACCGGGCATGGCAACCTGACCGGCACCAAAGCGGCCCAGCAGCGCGCCCAAAAAATAATAACTGGCACGCATCTGGCGGGAAAGCTCGTTCGATACCTCGGTGCAGTTCAAATGGGTCGTATCAATTTCATATGTGCTTTTGCTAATCATGCGGATGCTGGCCCCCAGCTCGCTCAGGATCTGGAGGGAGGCCATAACATCGCTGATACAGGGAAGGTTTTCGATGGTACATTTATCTGCCGCGAGAATGGTGGCCGGCAAAATTGCCACAGCGGCATTCTTGGCGCCGCCGATAACGACATCGCCGTTCAGGGGCTTGCCCCCATGAATCACAAACTTTTCCAAGCAGCTACTCTCCTTTTAGGGTAAAACGTGCGAAACAGCCCACAGTAATCAGGAGCCACCGCACACCTATATCATATTATACACCATCCGGTGTACTTTGAAAAGCGCTGACCCTATTATTTGTAAAAAAATAGATAAATTGTAACCTGGATGAAATCTTTTTGCGCCAAATCTACAGGAAAATACCGGTATAACAGGGATGACTTGCATCATTCCCGCCGCTTAGCGGGAAGTACGCATGCCGCCAAAGTAGGTCTGGGCGCTGAAACGAGCACCATTATAATACATCTCAAAGTGGCAGTGGTTGCCGGTAGAGTCACCCGTGGAGCCAACCAGGCCGATGACATCGCCCTGGTTCACGGCCTGGCCTGCTGTGCATTTCAGCTGCGACATATGCGCATACAGCGTGCGGTAGCCGTTGCCGTGGTCGATAATAACATAATTGCCATAGCTGTAATGCCAACCGGCAGTAACAACCTTGCCGGAATCCGATGCAATGATGGGGGTACCGTAAGCGGCACAGATATCGGCACCCTTATGGTAAGAGCTCATCCAGCGGCTGACATAGGTATAGTTCGGAACAGGCCATACAAATGTGCCGCTGCCAATGCGGGCAACCATGCCGCTGGCAAGCTTGGTACCTTTAACAATCAGCTGCGTGGTAGGGTTCTGCAAAACTTTATAATTGACAACTTCGCTGGAGCTTTCAACGCCGTCAATATAGGTGGTTTCGCGGGTAATCTCCTCGGTGCCGTCGGCACCTTCCTGCACAACAACCGTCTTGCCGAAATCATATTCGTCCGATTCACTCGTCTGGGTGTCAAACGGGATCGGCTCGGTATAGGTGCTGCGCACGACCTCTTTGATCTGCAGCATATCCGGGTGCGAAACACCAGTCATAACAGCGGTGCCCTCATCCAGAACTTCATCGGTCCCGGTCAGATCGGGGTTTAATGCGGCCAGCGTATCCCAGGATACACCGGTGTTATCCACAACCGTCTGAACAGTATCTCCCGCTGCTGCGGTGTAATAGGTGGGGCCGCCGCCCTGGTTCAGGGTACTGATCACATTGTTGTAATCCAAAATGGAAGAAAGCAGATAAATGCCGTCAACCAGCTTGATGTCATGTACAAAGCTGACGCGCTTGTTCTGGTCCATTGCGTTGACGTAAGGCGCTTTAATACTTTCCAGATAGGTGCGCAGATGGTCGCCTTCCGTGGTGACAAAACGCAGGGAATCATCCACATAGACAGCGGTTGCTTCGCCGATCTGGTCACTGGAAGCGCACAGAATGGCGTCCGCAGCTTCGGTTTCCGTCATGGTGCTGCTGCCGGATTCCAGCGTGTAGGTAGGGGTAACATCCCAGCTGTCATCCGAAACCTGTGCGCCGGTGGAAGCCATAACAGCTTCCGCATTGGTGATACGGGAACGCACATCTTCACGGGCGCTTTCAAATACCTGTTCGCTGGCTACCGTGCCGACAGACGTTCCATTAACCTGAACATTCAGAACAAAGTTCTGGTTCAGCCCGCTCTGCACCACATACAAAAAGCCTGCCGCCGCAGCAACCGGCATAATGTAAGAAAGCGCGTTCAGCAGCAGCGGCAAAAATTGCCGTGCGCCATGGGCGAAATAACGGAGTTTTTCCTTGCGGATGGTATGGGCGCTTTCGTCAGAAAGTTCATCCGAAATTGCGCGGAAATGGCGTATGCCGGAGCCAACCGCCTGGAACGGCTCGACGATATCCTCGCACAGGGTAATGATGCCGAGAGCAAACGGGCGGATGATTGTGACAAGCAGACGGGCTGCGTTCATGCCAATGGCAGAAGCAACTTTGTAAGTACCGCGCACAGCGCAAACCACGGCATACTCGACCCAAAAGCCGATCATGTACAAGGCATCGCCAATCAGGTTCGCGTGCGGAACACGCGCCAGTACCTGACGGAAGCTGTGATGGCGGCGGGCTTTTTTTGTTCTGCGCCGCCAGGCGTGTACGGTCAGCTTGCAGCGCAGGCCGTCCAGCCAGAGGGTAAAACCGCTGTGCGTACGGATAGAAGATACAGGTGCTTTATTTTGTTGTTCAGTTTGATTCTGTTGTTCCAAATGGGTAGGATTTGTGCTCAAAAGGGGCTCCTTTCCGCGCGTAAAGGCGCGTGCATGGGGTTATAGGGCGCAATGTAGGCATTTTGTGCTACTCAGCGCAGGGTAGCACGGATTGTAACATTGTTTGAATCTCTTCTTTGTCTGGCAGATGGGCTGCGCAGCAGGCGGCCAGAAAGTCCTCCGGCAAAGGGCTCTGCACCCGGCGGGGCTCATGGTCCGCGGGGCGGTTGAACCGCAACACTGCGCAATGCAGGGCGTGACGCGCAATGATATCCGTATGGCCGCCGTACAAACTATCCCCCGCCAGCGGGTGGCCGAGCCAGGAAAAGTGAACGCGGATCTGATGGGTACGGCCCGTTACCGGAAAACAGGAAACCAATGCATGGGAAGCGCTGGCGGCCAGCACGGTGTATTCCGTCACGCTGGGCTTGCCGTCTTCCCTTACACAGCGGCCAATGATGGAATCGCCGCGGCGGGCAATCGGGACGTCAATGCGGCCCGGCCCAACGGGCAGCGGGCCTTCCACCAGGGCAAGATAACACTTTTGTGCAGTTTTGGCGAGCTCCGGCGCGGCAAAGGCATTCTGCGCACACAGCACAAGGCCGCTGGTATTTTTATCAATGCGGTTGACCGGGCGGAATACGCCATCCTCGCCGCGGCATTTCAGGCGGTACAGCCAGCCGTTCGCAAGGGTCCCGCTGGTATGGTTTAATGTGGGGTGTACCGCAATGCCGGCAGGTTTGTTCAATACAGCCGCAAACTCATCCTCATAGATAACATCAATAGGCAGCGGCTCCGGCTGAACATCGGTGGGTGGCTCAGGAGGCAGAGCGAACGAAACAATCTGCGCTGTTGCAACGCGGTAATCTGTATGGACGGGGATGACCTCATCCCCCAGCCGCACACAGAAGCCGGTGCCCTGATATTTGACCGCCTTGATGCAGGCGGAGCTGACACCCATGGTGCGCAGAAAAATATTCAGGCGCATGCCATTGCAGGATGTGGGCACGCGGAAATGCAGCATCTGCATCAGCTTGACCTCCGTTCGGAACCGCCGGAGCGGCTCATACGCAATGTATTATAACACAAAAAAACAGCAGTTGCAAATGATGCAAAAATATGGTATGATAATACACAAACGAGTGGAACATACGACGGCGGGGCGGCTTGACCGCCCTGAGGAAAGTCCGGGCTTCACAGAGGCATGGCAACTGCTAACGGCAGCCGGGGGTGACCCTAGGGATAGTGCAACAGAAATAGACCGCCGCCCCCAACAGGCGGTAAGGATGGAAAGGCGAGGTAAGAGCTCACCAGCGCACTGGCGACTTTGCGGCTATGTAAACCCTGTCAGAAGCAACAACCGTATGGGACATATGTGGAAGCCTCGCACGTCCCGGAGTTGGCGTGACGGCCCTTTGGGGCCGCGGAGTTTTGCGGCAACGTAAAACCAAGATAGATCGTCGTTTAATACAGAACCCGGCTTACGGTCCAGTCGTTTTTTATAACAAATCAGCCCCGCACGCAGTAAAAATACTGTGCGCGGGGCTTTTTCGTGTTCTGAGCTTAAAAAGTAATACTATAACAGGTTTAGCACCATCAATAGAATTACACCCGGCAGCCCTAAGATAACGGCGGTTCCCGCAGTCAGGGCGTTCAGCGGCAGAGCGACGCCCGTTAAAGGGCCAAGCAGTGCCACTGCCCCCAGCCCGGCCAGACCGCATGCTGCCCCACCAAAAATGCCAAGCAGCGGCCAGCGGCGGCAGGCAGCCGCGCGGGCAGTGACCAGCAGACAGAAAATACCCACAGCGATTATAGATGCAGGCATGTGCCACTCCCCCTCAGTTCTCGCAAGATTGCCCGGCATTGGCACATTAAGGCGGCGTGCTCATAAATGGTGCGTTCGATGGCAAAGTCTTCCTGCGCCTGTTGGAAGGCGGCTTCGTTCTGGCGTAGTTGCTGCAAAGAGAGGTGGAACGCCCGGCGGGTGTTCTCACACCGGATTTGTGCAGCTCTGGCCAGCCTTTTTTGCCTGAACAATGCGGCACCTCCTTACAGCAAAATGCAGATCAGCCCATCGCAGCCATCATTGATAATGCGTTCCAGTGTCTGCTGCAGGCGGGTGCGGGCTTCGGCGGGCATATGCATAAGTTTGGCCTGTAAACCCTCATTCACCAGTTCGTTCAGACTTTTGCCAAAAATATTGGTGCTCCACAACTTGCTGGGGTCGCTCTCAAAGTCTTTCAAAAGCCCCTGGATCAGTGTTTCTCCCTGTTCCTCGCTGCCAACGGTTGGCGAAAGCTCGGTGTGGATGGTCGCGCGCATCAGGTGCAGGCTGGGGGCACTGGCGGAAAGCCGTACCCCATACTGCCCGCCCTGGCGGACGATTTCGGGCTCTTCCAGGTGCAGTTCCTCAATACCGGGCATAACAATGCCGTACCCAGTGGCCTGGACCTGCTCCAAGGCGCTTTTGATTTTGTCATACGCCGCTTTGGCTTTGGCCAGCTCCAGCATACAGGGCAAAAGGCTGGCTTCATCTGTGATGGGAAGGTCGGTTTCCTCGCCCAAAATCTTGAAAAAGATATCAGGCTCAATACCAACCCGCAGCTGCACCTGGCCGCAGGCAAGGTCCATGCCGGTCAGGGTAACGCCGGTTGTGTTGGCACAGTTCAGCTGGGGCTTGCCGCGGGTCATATCCCCCATTTTGTGCACGCTGCCGGCCAGTTCCAGCAGGGCCTGGTAGACAGAATTTTGTAGCCAGTGCCCCGGTTCCAGCATGGTGACCCAGGACGGCATCGAAACGGCAATTTCCCGCAGTGGGAACTCATAAAGCAGCTTTTGCAGGATATTGTTTAGCTGTTCCGCTGTCAGGTTGACGGCATTGATGGGGCAAACCGGGTGATGATAGACTTCTTCCATCTGGGCAGCAAGCGCATGGGCAGGTTCGCTGTCCGGTTCTGTGCAGTTCAGCAAAATCAGATACGGCTTGCCGATTTCATCCAGTTCGGCAATGATGCGGCGTTCCGCGGGCAGATACTTTTCACGTGGGAGTTCCGCCACACTGCCGTCCGTTGTTACAACAAGACCGATGGTGGCGTGCTCGCGGATGACCCGGCGGGTGCCGGTTTCAGCTGCCTGGTCAAAGGGAACCGCTTGGTCAAACCAAGGGCTTTTGACCAACCGCGGGGCGTTGTTTTCTTCGTGCCCAAGGGCACCATCCACCATATATCCCACGCAGTCGATTAGCCGTGCGCGGAAGCTTCCGCCGGCTTTCAGGTCAATGCTGACCGCTTTTTCCGGGATAAACTTTGGTTCGGTTGTCATGATCGTCCGCCCGGCGGCGGATTGGGGCAGTTCGTCCTTGGCGCGGGCGCGCTGTGCTTCGTTTTTGATGCGGGGCAGCAGCATCAGCTCCGCAAAGCGCTTGATGAAACTGCTTTTTCCGCTGCGCACGGGGCCGACCACGCCGATATAAATATCGCCGCCAGTACGCTGTGCAATGTTCTGATAAATTTGATCCTGTGTCATTGCAGCATCCCCTTTCACAAAGCTGCCGGTATCAGCAGGCAGGTTGCGTCAGCAGTAAGCTCCTGGGCGCTCTGCCCTTCCGGGATGGTCAGGTGGTTAGCCGTGGCGAGGTCGCTGGCGCGGGCATGGTAACGGCGGGCAATATCAAAAATGGCCTCCCCTTTTTGGGCATAGTACAGGTAGAGCGCAGGCCCATCCTTACTGTCAGGGTATTCTTCTCCCGGCGTGGCGGAGAAAACGACCTCGTGCGGAATTCCCTGCAGCAGAATGCCGCTTACCTGCAGTTCCAGCTCGACCCGCGCTTTGCTTCCGGCGCGGCTGCTGGCAATATGCCGTACCGCTGCGTGCAAGTGCGGGATGCTTTGCCCGATAGAACCGTGGAAGGTCTCCGCCAGGGCCCAGGGGAAGATTTTATCATAGCAGGTCAGTTCGCCGCGGTCATCCGCACAAATCAGGTGCGCGGTACCGCGCCCGGCAACTTGGATGACATCACCCTTTTCTGCGGCGGTCAGCTGTGGGGCTCCAATCGTGACAAAACAGCCCAGAATGGAAACATTTGCATCCGGCAGGTCATCTTCGATCATAACCGGGATAGTGGTATCTACACTGGCAAGAGGCATGAACTGGTTGAAAGTCCGCTTTTCAAGCGTCATGTTACAGATCGTGGAATAAGCATCCGAAACCGCCATGTACACTGTCGGGCGCCAGAGTTCAGCGTGCAGCTTCCATGTGATGCTCAAAAGCGGCTCTTCTTCCTGCTTTGTCGCAGTCAGGGTGCAGGCCAATACTTCGCCCCAAAGTACCGCACTGTCGCCTTCTGCGGCGTTGGGCAGGTCAAGCGTCTGGGTGACGGGAACATCTTTGGTTTGAATTGTAAGCTGTTCTGTACCGGCAGCGCGGGAGCAGAGCTGCATGGCAAGGGTTCCGGCTGCATCCAGCTGGCCGGTATGAACGCTGGATGTGCTGGGCAAAAAACTGCCCGTAATGTCCAGGACTGTTTCACCTTCACCGGGCAACGGAAACGGCGTTTCTGCAGTAAAGGTGCGTTCCTCGCACGCAGCGCAGATGATGCCGTTAAGCTGTTGGCTCCACTGCTCAACGCCGCAGCCGGTCAGGTTGGTGATAAACTCTACCGGCTCAACCATGCCAATAGCAGCATTTAAGGTATAAGCGCCGCGGATGTCAATGCGGTGCTCGCTGACAGAGCGGCAGTTGCAGTATTCAAGTTCGCCCCACAGGCGGGCGGCACCGGGCAGATAATTGCCTTCCGGCAGGTCAATGGTTTTTTCAAAAGCGTATTTCTGCTCAGTGCGGTACAGGCGAGTTCCGGCTTCATCGGACTGATAGTACACAGTGCAGCGCAGGTAGCCGCTGCACTGCCAGCGGCGGTCAGCCACGCTGTTTTGCATGATAACGGGTTCCAACAGGCACTTTACGATTTTGAACACTGCGGGCAGGTAATCCGGAATCAGAATCTCGGTTTCAACAGGCAGCTCCTGCCGGGTTTCCCAGCGGCCAGTATTGGCAAGGGCCTGGCCGGTTTCAATGGTAAGCGGTTGGTTGGCGGCTTTGCTTTGCATGGCGGTATACCCCTTTCCTTGCCCCGATACGGGGAAAGTTTTTGATTGCCTCTTGTGTACTATATGCGCGGGGGTAAAAAAATAGCCCTGTCGGAACCGTACAAACATACGGCCCGGCAGGGCTACAATGGAAAAATTAAACCTTAAATACAGCGCGCAGCAGCCAGCGCAGGGCATGCGGACATTTTACCACAACAATCTGCATGGCATATTCCCCCTTCCAGGTTTGTAAGCCATACTATGCAGCAGGTGCAGGCAATGTTACCCGTCAGCGCGGGTCAAAATCACAAGACCATGGCCGCTTTGGCAGCAAAGTTCAGCTTCAGGTGCGGTAAATTCATTGCTGATGCCAAGGGGGTAATCCGGTGTCAGCGTTGCATCTTTCAATGGATAAAACACGCCGTGAATCGATACACCGCCCAGCGGCCCATCCAACGGGAACACGGAAAGATACATCCAGTCTTTCTTTTGCAATGTTAGCGGCTTGCCTGGACACAAAATATGCAGCTCGCTGTGTTCGTCTGCAAGGGTGACATCAACGCCGTTGCTTGCCAAGTACAACGCGGTGGATACGTTGGAAAACGTGTGTTCCATCCGCTTGCCGCCAAGGGCACCCAGCATGACGATATGACGGTACCCCCGTTCACACAGCCACTTTGCAGCATAGTGGGTATCAGTATCGTCCTTTACATGGGGCAGAATGATCATATCACCGGTGGTTTCCGGCTTGGGGGCAGAATCAAAATCTCCCACAATCAGATCCGGCTGAATGCCCAGCACAGCCGCATTGCGGTACCCGGCATCACAGGCAACAACGGTATCCCCCGGCTGCAGGTACGCGGACAAAGCGGGCGTAACCGGCATGGCCGAAAGAATAACGGCACGTTTGGTAAGATCCTGCATCAGCGTTCCCACTCCTTTAACTGGCTGGCTTCCTCGTACATGGTCAGGTAGCTCTGATAGCGTGTATCCGAAAGCTTGCCCTCTTCCAAAGCCGCGCGCACCGCACAGCCTTTTTCGCTGCGGTGGGAGCAGCCGGTAAAACGGCATTGCCCAAAATACGGCTCAAATTCCGGGAAAGCATGCTGCAGCTCTTCCGGCGGAATGCGGCAAATCTTGTTGGCATCCAGGCTGGCAAAACCGGGGGTATCGGCAAGCAGACCACCACATACCTCAAAAATCTCCACTTCACGGGTAGTATGACGGCCACGGCCCAATTTTTGGCTGATACCGCCGGTCTGGCGTTCCAGCTGGGGAGCCAGCGCGTTCAACAGTGTAGACTTGCCCACACCGGAGTTGCCGCAGAATGCACACAAGTTCCCTGCAATGCGCGCACGAATTTGATCCAGACCTTCGCCGGTATCGTAATCCAGCCGGATCAAAGGAATCGTGCTGTCCGCATAAGCTTTCTCCAAGGCATCCGCGGCGGCAAGGTCGGCTTTTGTGATGACAATAACCGGCTGCACGTCTTTATAAACGGCGGCAGCAGTCAGTTCATCCAGAATCAATGTGCTGGGCACCGGCTGGGTGGTGCTTGCCACAATAAACAGCACATCAAGGTTAGCAACCGGAGGGCGGATAAAAACATTTTTGCGCGGTAGAATTTCGTCAATCGTGGTGCGGTCGGCGCTTAATACAACCTGATCTCCCGCTACCGGCGTAATACCGCGTTTGCGGAAAATGCCGCGGGCGCGGCACTCCACAATGCCGGTTTCGGTTTTAACATAGTAAAAACCGCCAATGCCCTTTGTGATATAATTTGTCATTACCACAGCATTTCACCAGTATCCACGCGGTAAACATGGCCATCGCGCTGTTCTACATCGACCCACCATGTATTACCGTTATCGTCAGTAATTTCCTGAGACCAACGTGCACCATCACCAGAGGACGGAGAATCCGAGGTGCTGGGGTCTTGCACAACTTCCGGCATTGCGGTAGCCACATACAGGCGCACCGTGCTGCGGATGCGTACCTGGGTGCCTGCAGCGGGTTCCTGGTTCAGAATAGTGCCCTCGGCCTCGCTGCTGGGCTGTTCCACAACGCTGACCACCAGGTTCTGGCGCTGCAGGTCGGCGGTGCCTTCGCTGACCTGCAAACCTGTCACGGAGGTAACGGAAACCATGTTGTCTCGCTTGGAGCGCGCAATATACATGTTTACGGTGCTGCCGCCCTCTACCGTTTCGCCGCCGGCGGGTTCGGTATACACAACGGTGCCTGCGGCAACGCTCTCGTCCTCCACATATTTGCTTACAACCTGAAGGCCGCTATCCTGTAAGGTCTTTTTGGCATCATCGCTTACATATGTTTTTACATCCGGCACAGTGACCCACTGGGTGCCAAGGCTTACCTTCAGGGTCACTTTCTGGCCTGCCTTTACAGTGCGGCCCTGCTTAGGGTTTTGCTGAAAAATCGTTCCTTCCGGTGCATCGTTGTATTCGTACACCCACTTGGCGAGCAGGCTGGAATTATAATCCGATGCACGGAACTCATCCTCCGTCATGCCGACAAAATTGATGAGCTGTACGTCAGCATGCTTGGAGAAGAAAGAGTTTGTGGAGTTGGTGAAAATAAGATAGACCAGAATGGCAGCACCGATCACAAAGGCGACCGCCATACCAAAGAAGATGGGCAGCATGCTGAACCCCTTGGCTGCCTTGGCTTTCTGCTTTTTCACGTTTTTGCCTTTCCCACTGTTCATGGTGCCGGCACGGCGTGCCTGGCTGGTGCTGACAGCGGCTTTGCCCGCTGTTTTGGCTGTGCTGCTGCTGACAACACGGTTAATGGTTTTATCCGGGTTGTCCTGCGTGTTATATTCGTATTCAAAGCTGATGCTGGGGTTGCGGCGGAACGCAGCAATGGCATCCAGCATTTCCTGCGCGGATTGGTAACGGTCGGCGGGATCCTTTTCCATGGCCTTCTCGGTGATTTGGCGCAGCCCAACCGGGATGTTGGGGGCAACCTCAGCCAACGGCTTCGGCTTTTCACTGATCTGCATGATGGCGATGGAAACTGCCCCAGTACCATCAAACGGCAGCTTGCCGGACAGCATCTCGTACATCATAACGCCAACAGAATAAATATCAGTGCGGGCATCGGTATGGTCGCCTTTGGCCTGTTCCGGGCTGATGTAATGAACCGAGCCGATGGCCTTGTCGCTGACAGTCTGGCTCTGTGCACGGGAAAAGCGTGCAATGCCAAAGTCCATCATTTTGATGGAGCCATCCGCCTGCAGCATAATATTCTGCGGCTTCACATCGCGGTGAACAATGCCCTTGGAGTGTGCATGATCCAACGCGCTGAGCACCTGTGTGGCAAAGTGGACAACCTCTTTCCAGGTTAGGGCACCGTTGCGTTGCTTCAGGTATTCTTTCAGCGTAATGCCGTCAATATATTCCATGACGATGTACTGCAATTGATCTGTTACAGAGACATCATACACCTTGACAATGTTGGGATGGTTCAAAATCGAGATAGCTTTGGATTCGTTCTTGAAGCGGCGGACCAGCTCTTCGTTATCAAGAAACTCTTCTTTCAGCACCTTGACGGCGATCTGGTTGCCGGTGCGGACATCGCGGCCTTTATAAACATTGGCCATGCCGCCAACGCCGATCAGACTTTCAATCAGATAGCGGCCATCCAGCTTTTTGCCGATCAGATTATCCATTTGTTTCCTCCGTAGTTTCAACGCCCAGCAAAAGGACGGTGATGTTATCCTGCCCGCCGCCTTTCAGGGCACGGTCAACCAGTACCCCCGGCGCGTCAAAAAAGGCGGACTCCTGCAAAAGCAGCGCAAGCTCTGCATCGGGTACCATGTTGGTTAATCCATCGGTACAAAGCAGCAAAAGGTCACCGGGAACCACCTCGCAGCGGTTATATTCCGGCACAATATTGGCCGAAACGCCAAGGGCACGTGTAATCAGATTTTTCTGCGGATGCAGGGCGGCCTGTTCGCGGGTGATCTGCCCGCTGTCCACCAGCTGCTGCACCATGGAATGATCCCGCGTCAGCTGGCGGATTGCTCCGCCATGCCACAGGTACGCGCGGGAATCCCCTGCGTGTACAATATGCGCCAGGTTGCCGCGCTGTAAAGCACATACCCCCGTGGTGCCCATACCGAGCACTTCAGGATCAGAGGTCGCTTTTTCATATACGGCGCGGTTGGCATTATCAAATGCGCGCATCATAAAGGCTTTTTCTTCGCCGTTTTCAATCGTGCGCAGGGAATGGTCAAAATAGCGCAGCATGGTTTGGGTGGCAAGGGTGGAAGCGACCCGCCCGCCGTTGGCCCCGCCCATGCCGTCACAGACAAGGCCCCAGCCAGTACCATCGACCAACTGACGGGCACAATAATTATCCTGGTTTTCCTGGCGGCAGCTGCCAATATCTGTTAGGGCTGCAATTTTCATTGTGCGTTGGTCCTTTCGCTCGTCGTTTGCCGTGTTGCTTGTTCGGCCTGTTTGGCATCTTCGCGCCGGAGCTGGCCGCAGGCAGCGCTGATATCGGTACCAAGGCGGCGGCGGATGGTGGCATTTACACCCAAATCTTCCAGCATTTTCTGGAACCGGCGCACATTGGCTTCATCCGTTGCCGAGTAAGGGCTGCCATCGACCGGGTTAATGGGAATCAGGTTGACATGGGCCCCCATGCCACGGATCAGATCGGCCAGTTTTTTTGCCATTTGGGGCGAATCATTGACACCATTGACCATGGAATATTCAAAGCTGATGCGCCGCCCGGTCGTTTTCTGGTAGCGGCGGCAGGCCGGGATCAGCTTTTCCAGCGGGAACGCATCGTTAACCGGCATCATGGAGCTGCGGGTCACATTGTCCGGCGCGTGCAGGGATACCGAAAGGGTCAGCTGCAATTTGCGCTCTGCCAGCTTATCAATTCCCGGCACAAGGCCGCAGGTGGAAAGGCTGATGTTGCGCATCCCGATATTGACACCTTCCGGGCAGGAGATAATGTCCAGAAAGTCCATCACGTTATCAAAATTGTGCAGCGGCTCACCAATGCCCATCAGGACGATATGGGAAACGCGCTCCCCGGTATCCTTTTGCGCGGTATAAATTTCCGCAGCAATCTCGCCGGAGGTCAAGTCCCGCACGCGGCCCGCCTGGGTGGAGGCGCAAAAGCGGCACCCCATAGCGCAGCCCACCTGTGTGGATACACATACAGTGTTGCCGTAATGGTAGCGCATCAAAACCGTTTCAATGCAGTTGCCGTCCGCAAGCTGAAGCAGATATTTGACCGTACCGTCTTTGGACTGCTGGCGGCGGCGGATGGTGGGCACAGCCAGGGTGCAGTTTTGTGCAAATTGGGCAAGCAGGGCTTTGGGTTGATCTGTCATGGCAGAAAAATCTGTAACCTGCTTTTGGTGGATCCACTTAAAAATCTGCTTGGCGCGGAAAGCTGGCTGGCCGATGGATTTAATGTAATCCGTCAGCTTGGGCAGCGTCAGGTCCGTCAGACAGTTTTTTTTGGTTTCTGCCTGGGGTTCGTTCTGTGGCTGCATATGTGCTTGCTGCATGCGGTGCTTTCCCTCCAATTATTATATACCTTTTCTCTAATTTTTGAATAGACGATTTGTGTATTTTGCGTCAGCAGTTCTTTTGGCGCTCCAAAATAGCGGCAAAAAAACCGTCTGTGGATGTTTCGTGCGGCAGAAACAGTGTGCCGTACTCCCCCACCCGCATACCGGACAGTGTGATTTGTGGCGCTATAACGGAAAAATCTTGATTGTCTTGCAGGAACTGGCGTACTTGGGCTTCATTTTCGTGATGATTCACCGTACAGGTAGAATACACCAAACGGCCGTTTGGGGCAAGATATTTTGCGCCGTTTTGCAGGATTTTTTGCTGTGTTAATAGTAAATTTTCAATCCCATCCAGCGTTTTTTCCCGGATGTCCGGCTTTTTGCCGATGACACCAAGGCCGGAACAGGGCACATCGCATAACACGCGGTCAAAGCTGCCAAGGCCAAAGGCGGGGTTCAGGATAGTGGCATCCCCATGGTAAGGCTTGGCGCGCTCAATGCCGCAGCGGTCAAAGGCCTGCTTCAGCAGTTTGACGCGGCCTGTCATGGCTTCACCGCTGAACAGCTCACCGCGGTCCTGCATCTGCTCGGCAATCGTCAGGCTTTTGCCCCCAGGGGCGGCGCACAGGTCCAGCACCCGCATACCGGGGCGGGCATCACAGCACAAGGCAGCAAACTGGCTGGCTAACCCCTGCACATGGAATTGCCCGGCGTGGAATGCTTTGGATGCAGCGGGATTACCGTTGAACATAACCAGCAGACAGTGCGGCCATGGGCCAGCCGTTACGGTGTGACCTTCCTGTTGCAATGTCTGCGTCAGGGCTTCATCGGTCGTGCGCAGCGGGTTGACCCGGATGGCGGTGGGGCGGCGCTGATAAAACGCAGCAGCCATTGCCTCGGCATCCTGCGGATACTGTGCTGCAAACAACGCGGCAATCGGCTGAGAGAGACAGTAATAGGTGCGCAGCCGTTCTTCCAGATCCGGCCAATGTTCCGGCTTGGGGTCCAATGCGGCCGTGCGGCGCAGCATGGCGTTGACCATACCCGCAGCACTGGTTTTGCCAAATGCTTTGGCTAGCTTGACCGATTCATTGACAGCCGCAGGCAGCGGAACATCCATAAACTTGGCCTGTGCCAGCCCGGCGCGCAGAATGGCCCGCACAGGGGCATCCAGCTTTTCCAGCGGGCGCTTGGAAAACTGTGCCAGCATCCAGTCCAGCAGGCTGCGGCGCTCCAGCACGGTATAAAAAATACCGGAAGCAAAAGCTGCATCCCGCGGGGAAAGCGGCGGCTTGCAGGCTTTCAGCTCAGAATCCAGCACAAGGTTTGCATAGCCGTTTTGCTCCTGCCGCATAAGGGCCTTGACGGCCAGGTAACGCGCGGTCACAGGCTGTCCCCCGCTTTCAGGCGGCGGCCGGCAGCCCATGCGGTACCCGCCATCGACTTGCCGCCTTCCGGCGTGACGGAATCCAACACGATTGCGCCATCCTGGCAGGCAATGGTCAACGGCTTAACCGCCAATACAGAACCCGGCGCAGCGTTGGCGGGATTTTCAGAAAGCTTGCTGGCGGTGACTTTGATTTTTTTGCCATCGTGCATAAAGAACGCCATTGGCCATGGGTTCATACCGCGCACCCAGTTGTGGATGTGGGCAGCAGGCTGGGTAAAATCGAACTGTGCCATCTCTTTGGTCAGGGACGGCGCCTTGGTGGCGAGAGATTCTTCTTGCTTTTTTGGGGTCAGCTTCCCTGCTTCGATTTTGGGCAGGACCTCAACCAGCGTTTTGGCACCAATCGCGCTTACACGGTCAAACAGCTCGCCGCTGGTCATGTCCGGGTCAATCGCAACCGGCTGCACATACAAAATATCGCCGGTATCCAACCCTTCGTCCAACTGCATAATAGTCACGCCGGTTTCGGCATCGCCGTTCAGCACGGCCCACTGGATGGGGGCGGAACCACGGTACTTGGGTAACAGCGAAACATGCAGGTTGATGCAGCCATATTTGGCCACATGCAAAAGCTGCGGCGGAATAATGCAGCCGTAAGCTACCACGACAATAATATCGGGTGCCAGGCTTTTGATCAGCTCATCCGAGCTGCCATCGCGCAGGGTGCGCGGCTGATAAACAGGGATGCCGTTGGCCACAGCCGTCTGTTTGACCGGTGGGGCGGTTAAAATCTGTTTGCGGCCAACTGGCTTATCTGCACGGGTAAACACAGCGCAGATATCGTGCCCGGCGGCAATCAGAGCGTTCAGGCTTTCGGCAGCAATATCAGGGGTGCCCATAAAGAGGATACGCATAGAAGTTATTCCTTTTCTTATCGTAAGCGTATGGGAAAATTGATGTACAAAGCGGGATTAATCCTCGGTATCTTCCGGGTAGTCATCCTCATAAAAATGGGTGGCACGGTCCATGATGGTAACGCCGTTTAGGTGGTCGTTCTCGTGCTGGATGCAGCGGGCCAGCATGTTTTCGGCTTCCAGTTCAAACCAGTTGCCGTTGCGGTCCTGCGCTTTGACCTTGACCTTTTTGGAGCGGGTAATGGCGCCGTTGTGGCCGGGAAAAGACAGGCAGCCTTCATACAGTTCATCGGTTTCGTCGCTCAGGTATTCAATTTCAGGGTTGATGAACTCAATAAAAGTATCTTTGTAATCGGCGGGGACATCTTCCGGGCGGTTGCGGTCATCCAGGCAGATGAAAATGCGGCGCATCATGCCAACCTGGGGGCCGGCAAGGCCAAGACCGTCAGCATCCACCAGGGTATCCTGCATATCATCCAGCAGAGTGGCAAGGCGGTCATCAAATTTGGTAACGGGGCGGCAGACCTTTTTCAGGATGGGGTCACCATCTTTTACGATTGTACGAAGAGCCATAATAAAAATCCTCCTTAAAATTCAATCGCCGTCGGAATTAAAGTCCAAAGCAATCCCGGCTTTTGCGGGCAGCTTTTCGGCGGCGTAAGCATCCAATGCGGCGTGCATCAGGGCACGGAACCCCGCATCGTTGCGGCATTTCAATGTTAGTTTATAGCGGTATTTCCCGCTGATCATGGCAATGTTCATGGGGGTGGGGCCAAGCACACGCAGCGGCTGGCCGGGGTGTGCAGCGAACTGCTGCCCCAAAATAGCGGCAAAGCGCCGCGCAGCCTGAAATACTTCCATCTCCTGCGCGCCGGAAAAACTGACCACGCAGAATGAGCAAAACGGCGGATAGAGCGAGAATTTGCGGAACATGATCTCCTGCTGGTAAAACGCGGGGTAATCCTGCGCTGCGGCCAACTGGAGCACAGGGTGATCCGGCACGGCGGTTTGAATCAACGCCCGACCCGGCAGTTCCGCCCGGCCGCCGCGGCCAACGACCTGAGTGATCAGGCTGAACACATTCTCATAGGAGCGGAACCCCTGCCCAAAAAGCAGGGAGTCGATGCCCAGCACACCAACCAGGGTGACATTGCCGAAATCCAAGCCCTTGGCAACCATCTGGGTGCCAAGCAGAATATCATACTCCTGCTTGGCAAAACGGGCCAACATTTTTTCGTGGGCGTTTTTTTGCATGGTCGAATCCTGATCCATGCGCAGGATCCGCGCACCGGGCAAAAGTTCGGCCAGCTCCTCCTCCACTTTCTGGGTACCAAAACCGCTGTACACGATTTTACCGCCGCATTCCGGGCAAAGCCCTGGTACAGGGCTGACCCGGTGCCCACAGTAGTGGCAAAGCAGTGTGTGCTGCGCTTTATGATAAACCAGCGGCACGGAACAGTTGGGGCACTTCAGCACATGGCCGCAGGTGCCGCACATGCCAATGGTCTGGTAGCCGCGGCGGTTCAGCAGCAAAATGCTCTGTTCCCCGCGCTGCAGATTGGCAGCGAGTTCCTGTACCATCCGCTGGCTGACTTCCCGCGGGTTCCCGGCGGCAAGTTCGGCGCGCATATCAATAAAATCAACCGTTGGCAGCGGGCGACCGCCATAACGGTGGGTCAGAGTAACAAGCCGCATCCGGCTGCTTATGGCGGCGTGATAGGTTTCGGTGCGCGGCGTGGCGGAGGAAAACAGCAGCAGCGAATGCTCCATCATGGCGCGCTTTTTGGCAACGTCATGGGCGGAATAGCGTGGGGCGGATTCGCTTTGGTAGGTGTGTTCCTGTTCCTCATCTAAAATGATCAGCCCAATGTTTTGCAGCGGTGAAAAGATAGCGCTGCGGGTGCCGATCACGATATCGGCATCGCCATTTTGGATCATCCGCCATTGCAGCAGGCGCTCGGTGTTGTTCAACGCGGAATGCTGCACCGCAAGGCGGCTGCCGAACATGGATTTCAGGCGGCGTGTCATCTGCGGGGTCAGGCTGATTTCCGGCACAAGTACCAGAGCCCGCCTGCCTTGCGCCAGTGTTTTTTCAATCAGCTTTAAGAATACGGCGGTTTTGCCGCTGCCGGTAACGCCGTGCAGCAATGCCGCACGGGTCTGTCCGCTCAGCAAATCCTGTTCCAACTGGTCGTAAGCGGTTTGCTGCTCCGGCGATAGTTCCAGCGGCTGTGGGTCAAAGGGAATATCAGCAAATAAATCCAGCGATTTATCCCGTTGTTCGGCTTTCAGAATGCCTTTCTGGCATAACCCGTTCAAAGTGGAGGAAGATATCCCCTGCACTTCCAGAGCGGATTTGGTGCAAGGCCCTGCGCGCAGCGCTTCCACGGCCTGAATTTGGCGTGCGCCGGGTTTTGGTTTCTCCGGCAACCCACCAACCAGAGTGTAAACGGTTTCCAGCGTGCGGGTTAGGCGGCTTTTTAATACGGGCTTTCCGTTTTCCATGCCGGGCTGGTACTGCGCGCCATACGGAATGACCGCCTTGACTGCCTCGTACCAGGTGCAGAAATAACGATCTTTCAAAAAATGCACGAGCTCCAACAGGTCCGGGGTCAGGCGGGCTTTTTCCGGCGCGGCGGCCAGCAGGCTTTTTAAACGTGGATCGGGGGCTTCTTCCGTTCCTACTTCCAGTACAACAGCCATCCGTGGGTGATTGCCACGCCCAAACGGCACCAACACAATGCTGCCGGGCCAGAGGGATTCCGAAAAATCTGGCGGAACCAGATAGGAATACAGCTTGTCAAAATGGATGGTGGCGTCGTTTACCGCCACTTTTGCAATGCAGGGCAAACACGCACCTCCTGTTTTGGTGTTTGGGGCAGTGGATTATTCGGCATCGGGCTCGGCAATGCGCTTTTGGATGATGGAATAAATCTCTTCGGCGCAGGTGTCGACAACATCGTTGACCACATGCTCGTCATAATCAGCCGAACGGGCAATCTCAGTTTCGGCACGGCGCAGGCGCTTCTGGATGACTTCCTCCGCTTCGGTCCCACGGTAACGCAGGCGGCGTTCCAGCTCTTTCATATCCGGCGGCATGACAAAAATGGTGGTGGAACCGGGGTACATCCGCTTGATGTTGCCGGCACCCTCCACTTCGATCACCAGAATAACCGGGATCTGCTGCTCCATATGGCGCTCAACTTCGGAACGCAGGGTGCCGTAATAGTTTTCGCAATAACAGGTGTGCTCAACAATATTGCCTTCTGCCAGAGCGGTTTCAAACTGCTCTTTGGTCAAAAAGTGGTAGTTTACGCCGTTCGCTTCCCCTTCGCGCATATCGCGGGTGGTGGCGGAAACGGTCTTTTCGATTTCCGGGTGGCTGCCCAGCAGCTTTGCCACAACGGTATCCTTGCCGGTGCCGGAAGGCCCGGAAACAACAAACAAATATTTTTCGCCTTTCATGCAAGATCCCCCTAACATGTTTAATACAGGTGGTTACACGGTTGGTTTATCCTGTTCTTTTTCAAAACGTCCTAAAACTTCCTCCGGCTCAAAAGCCGAAAGCACCACATGGTCAGAATCCGTAATAATTACCGCGCGGGTGCGGCGGCCATAGGTTGCATCAATGGCCGCACCTTTGTCGCGTGCGTCCTGCACAATACGTTTGATGGGTGCAGAATCCGGGCTGACAACGGCGATCACACGGTCCGCATTGACCATGTTGCCAAAGCCGATGTTGATAAGCTTCATGGCCGGGCCTCACTCAATGTTTTGAATCTGCTCACGAATTTTTTCAATCTCAGATTTCAGCTCAACCACAAGGCGGGTGATGTTGATATCCTGGCACTTGGAACCGATGGTGTTGGATTCGCGGTTCAGTTCCTGCGTCAAAAAATCCAGCTTGCGGCCAACCGGCTCGTCCAGCTCCAGAATAGAGCGATACTGGGCCACATGGCTATGCAGACGGACAGTCTCTTCGTCGATGGCAGTTTTATCGGCAAAGATAGCAGCTTCTGTCACGATGCGGGCATCGTCAATGTTGCGGTCTTCCAGCAGCTCTTTCAGGCGGGTGTACAGCCGTTCGGTATATGCCTGCACACGCCCGGCGCTGTTCTGCTCAATTTGGGCAACCAGCGTTTCAACCGCTGCCAAGCGGTTCAGCACATCGGTGCGCAGCTTTTCGCCTTCCACCGCACGCATGGAAACAAACGCGGCAACCGCCTGCTGGGCAACCTGCTCCACATCAGCCCACAGGGTATCCGGGTCTGCGGGCGCAGCGGTCTGGGTCAACACGTCTGGGAAACGGCAGATGGTGCTGACGGTAACATCGTTTTTCAGGTCCAGCTTTTCCGACATTGCCTGCATGGCGGTCTGGTAGCTTTTGGCCAACTGCCAGTTGACCTGAACAACGGTATCTGCCGCCGCAACATTCTGAATGCTCAGGTTCAGCTCTACCTTACCGCGGCTGACTTTGGCAGCCACCAGCTTTTTGAGCTTATCTTCCAAAAATGAGCAGGTTCGGGGCACACGGGACGAATATTCAAAAAAGCGGGAGTTGACACTGCGCAGTTCCACAACGATATCGCGCCCGTTCAAAACCTGCTCCGCGCGGCCATAACCGGTCATACTAAGTACCATATTCCTACACCTCGTTATCAAAGCATTACAAGGCAGCGCTTGCCGTAACCTGCAATCAGGAGCGCCCCAAAGGCAGCAAACGCCAATACATATTTACTATTTATTTTACTATTGTTGGCCGCTGTTTGCAAGGCAATGCGCAGGAAAAGCGGCAGTTTTTTCATTTTTGTAACCCCTTTGATAGAATCAATCAAGGTAAAGTCATGACCCCCGGCTAAGCCGGGGGCTTGAGGAAGCCCTAGAAGGGCTTCATGCCGGCACGCATCTCAAGATGCACCGAAAAATCTTCCACTTGCATCACTCGCACTGCTGCCCACAAGTGGGCAAAGTAGCATTTACAGCACGCCATAGCGAAAACAATTTTTGATTACTATTCACTTCGCTCATTGCTCTAAACGCTAAAGCTTTTTTACTCTCTCCGGCAAAGCCGGAGGTTTTTAGTGATGCTAAAGCTTATAAATAAAAAGGCCTGTACAGCTTTGATGGCAGTACAGGCTTGAATGAATCTGAAAAAATCAGGATAAATACGATTTACAGCTCAGCAACAGCGGCTTTCAGTGCTTCCACGCGGTCGGTGTTCTCCCACTTCACGCCCAGCTCCTCGCGGCCCATGTGGCCGTAAGCAGCCAGCTGGCGGTAGATGGGCCGGCGCAGATCCAGGTCACGGATGATGGCTGCCGGGGTCAGATCAAATACCTTGCGCACAGCGGCTTCCAGCTTATCGTGCTCGACAGTACCGGTGCCAAAGGTATCAACCATGATGGAAACGGGCTCGGCAACGCCGATGGCGTAAGCCAGCTCAACTTCGCACTTATCGGCCAGGCCGGCAGCAACGACGTTCTTGGCAACCCAACGGGCAGCGTAAGCGGCAGAACGGTCAACCTTGCTGGGGTCCTTGCCGGAGAAAGCGCCGCCGCCGTGGCGGGCATAACCACCGTAAGTGTCAACGATGATCTTGCGGCCGGTCAGGCCGGTATCACCCTGCGGGCCGCCGACAACAAAGCGGCCGGTGGGGTTGATATAATACTTAGTGTTTTCATCCAGCAGTTCAGCGGGGATGGTGGCCTTGATGACATGCTCCATCACATCGGCATGCAGCTGTTCCTGACTGACGGAAGGGCTGTGCTGGCTGGAAATAACAACAGCATCCACGCGCACGGGTTTGCCGTTATCGTATTCTACGGTAACCTGGCTCTTGCCATCAGGGCGCAGATAATCCATCGTGCCATTCTTACGCACTTCGGTCAGGCGCTTGGCCAGCTTGTGGGCCAGGCTGATGGGCAGAGGCATCAGCTCGGGGGTTTCGTTGCAGGCATAACCGAACATCATGCCCTGGTCGCCGGCACCGGCAACATCATCATTGGTGCCAAGGGCAATGTCGGGGCTCTGGCCGTCAATGTTGGTGATCACGCCGCAGGTATCGCAGTCAAAACCATACTTGGCGCGGTTATAGCCAATCTCGCGGATGACCTGGCGTGCAACACCGGGAATATCAACATAGCAGTCGGTCGTGATTTCGCCCATGATGTGGACAAGACCAGTGGAGCAGGTAGTCTCGCAGGCAACGCGGGCACCAGGGTCCTTTTCCAGGATGGCATCCAGAATGGCATCAGAAATCTGGTCGCAGATTTTGTCGGGATGGCCTTCGGTAACGGATTCGGATGTGAACAGAACTTTGGACATAAAAAGCTGCCTCCTTAAAAAATATAGGGTCAGAAAGGCAACTTGCCGAGAACAAAAAACGCGCGCCGGGTGTGGACCCAAAGCGCACGTGAACGCTTATCTTTCGGTTCCCCGCAGGAATTGGCACCTTACGCTTGCGCGCAGGTTGCCGGGCTTCATAGGGCCTGTTCCCTCTGCCACTCTTGATAAGTTGCTATTCTGATGTAACGTGCTTATGTTACCATAGGCAACCGGCAAAGTCAACGATGTGGCGTTGGGCAAATTGTCAGCTTTGCACAAAATGGATTGAACTTTTGTCAAAACGGGTAAAAATGACCAATGATGGCTGCCCAATCAGCAGCAATTAAGCGGTTACGCTTTTGCCACCGCTGTTGCGGCCATGCAGAATGGGCGAAAGCGGCTTGTAAATTGCAAAGCAGATTACGGCGTCCAGCATCCCTTTGAAGAAAGTGAACGGCAGGTTGAACACCAGCAGGCAGTTCAAAAGGCCATTGACATTCGGGTTAATGGCCTGGTACATGCCGATGATGGCATCCAGCGGCAGATGATACATGACCACATAGGCCGGATAGACGATGAAGTAGTTATACGGAACGCTGACGATTGCCATAACCAAAGCGCCGAGCACTGCGCCCAGGATAGCGCCGCTGCGGGTTTTCTTAAAACGGTATACCATACCGGCCACGCCGACAAACAGAGCGCCCATCACAAAATTAAACAGCTCCCCCACCGCAGCGGTGCTGGTGCTGGGCAGTTTGATCAGGTTTTTGATCAGGCACACCACAATACCGGCAACCGGGCCGTAAGCAAAGCTGGCAATCAGGGCTGGCAGTTCCGAAACATCCAGCTTGATAAAGGCGGGCATGATGGGAATGGGAAACTCCATATACATCAATACTGTGGCAACGGCAGCAAGCATGGCGGTTCCGGTTAATACGCGGGTGTTGAATTTGGTTTTCATAAAAAATACCTCCCTGGGGGGCGCGGCCCCAAATAAAATGATTTGGAAAGCCAGTAACAGCTTCGGGAGGCTGATAATTGCAAATAAAAACGCCCTGTTGCAAGCTATACTTACAACAGGGCGCAGAAAAGCAAATAGAACAGCTTTCCGTTTCTTTCATCCGGACTATACCGTCGGCCCCGGAATCACACCGGATCAGCGGCTGCATCAACAGCCGGTCGCGGGCTTGTGGCAATGCCATTTACCGCCGGTGGGGAATTGCACCCCGCCCTGAAACAGACTTTCTAGCTTTGAGTATAGCACAGGTTTTACAAATTGCAAGAGGGTGTGCTATAATTGACAAAAATAAATTTGGAGACTGGGTGGTGTTTCCCTGCTGCTTGGTACACTCAGGAGGTTTAGAAAATGGAGGTTGCAATGGAAATAGGAGAGATTTCGCTGTTGAGCATTGTCACGGCGGTGGCCCCGATGGCACTTTTTGTGCTGCTGGCGCTGTTTGCCCCACTGGTTTACCGCAGAATTGCGGGCAAACTGATTGAAAAATTCCGTCCACATCAGCCGCAGTGGATCAGCATCATTCTGGATAGCTACCTGCGCCCAACAACGATCTTGCTGCGCACCGTGTTTATTTATGCTGCACTGTGGGTTTTGCCGCTGGAACTGAACACCCCCACATACCGCAGCGTATTGGCGCGCATCATGCAGGTAACCATAATATGCCTGATTGCCTGGGGCGCATGGATGGCTGCCCCCGTGTGCCGCCTTTTGCTGCGCAGCGCAGAAAACAAACTGGATATTGCTACCAACCGCACAATGGGGCGCTTTTTTGAAAATATCTTCCGAGCTGTTGTAGGCGTTGTGGCGGGCATTGCGGTGTTGGATGCATTGGGCATTCCCGTTACCGGCCTGCTGACAGGAGCTGGCGTTGCCGGTATCGGTATTACCCTGGCGGCGCAGTCCACCATGACAAACCTGATTGCAGGGGTAGCGCTGGTGCTGGAACATCCCTTTGGCATTGGTGACTATGTGATTCTGGGCAGCTATGAGGGCACGGTGGAAGATATCTCGTTCCGCTCCACCCGCATCCGCACGCCGGACCATGCAGTGATTACGGTAGAAAACTCCAAGGTGTGTGGCGAATACATCCAGAATGTTGCTGACCGGACCAACCGACTGTGGCAGTTTACGATCGGTGTCACCTATGATATCCCGCGCGAAAAAGTTGAAACGCTGTGTGCAGATCTGAAAGAACTGCTCAGTGCGGATGCACAGATCAGCTCGGACGCAATGACTGTTACCCTGAATGAATTTAGCGCTTCCAGCATGGATATTCTGGTACGTTGCTATGTGACGGCGGTGGATTATACGGGCTATTTACAACTGAAAAGCCGCATGAATCTGGCCATCATGGACCTGATGAAGCGGGATGGATGCGACTTCGCCTTCCCTTCCACCAGCGTTTACCTGGAAAAAATGCCGCCGCAGAAAGGCAAATCCTGATTTGGCAGAAACAGCTCATCAAGCACCTATTTTAGCAATTTAAACCAAACAATATAACAAAACCGCCACGAACCAATCTAACAGGGTTCGTGGCGGTTTTTATGTACGTTTAAGTTTTACGCGGCAATCTCAGATCAGAGCAGCAGTGATGAGGCTCATCTTGTAGACTTCCTCAGCATCGCAGCCACGGGACAGGTCGTTGATGGGAGCATTCAGACCCTGCAGGATGGGGCCGTATGCAGCAAAGCCGCCCAGGCGCTGTGCGATCTTATAGCCGATGTTGCCGGCGTTGATGTTCGGGAAGATAAAGACGTTAGCTTCGCCAGCAACGGTGGAGTTGGGAGCCTTCAGCTTGCCAACTTCCGGTGCAACGGCAGCGTCAAACTGCAGTTCACCGTCAACCTTCAGTTCGGGATGTGCTTCCTGAACGCGCAGGGTGGCGTTGCGCATCTTATCAACGGTCTCGCCCTTGCCGGAACCCTTGGTGGAATAGCTCAGCAGAGCAACCTTCGGGTCGATGCCGAAGATCTCAGCGGTATGAGCAGTCTCAACGGTGCTCTCGACAATCTCATCCTCAGAAGGATCGATGTTGATGGCGCAGTCACCCATCGCCAGCTTCTCGTCGCCGCGGACCATAATGAAGCAGGAGCTGACGGACTTGATGCCGGGCTTGCACTTGATCAGCTGCAGAGCCGGGCGAACGGTATCAGCGGTAGAATAGGTAGCGCCGCCCAGCAGGCAGTCAGCTTTACCCATCTTGACCAGCATGGTGCCGAAGTAGTTGGACTTGGACAGTGCAGCGCGGCACTGCTCCTCGGTCATCTTACCCTTGCGCAGTTCAACCATTTTGGCAACCATTGCGTCAAATTCAGGGTAAGAGGTCGGGTCGCAGATCTCTGCGCCGGTAATGTCAAAGCCGCCCTCAGCAGCAGCCTTTTTGACTGCTTCCGGGTTGCCCAGCAGCAAAACGTTCAAAATCTTGCCAGCCAGCAGCTTGGATGCTGCGGACAGGATACGGGCATCAGTGCCCTCAGTAAATACGATGGTTTTAGGATTTGCTTTCAACTGATTTTCAAAATTTTCAAAAACGTCCATGATAATACCTCCGTATCAATCTGGTGCCGGGTATCCGTGGATCCCGCACACGCTAGTACAGATACGATTATAGCACGATTTGAATTATTTGCAAATGGTGCAAGGACAAAACATATGTTTTTTGCGCAAAAAAAGTCTGAACTGGCTAAAAACGCAAAAATTCATGCGTTTGACGCAAAAATATCAGGCGAGATTGACAAAACTATATCAAACGGTGCGCGGGATGGAATTCTCTCCTTCCGGAGCAGAAAACCCATAAGAACGATAAAAATCGGCAACATCCTGTGGGCTGTGCACAACAACAGCCTGCAAAAGCCGGTCCGTGCCGGGCTGGCGGAAGCCGATGATAGTTTCACCTGTACAAATGCTGCTTTGCGTTGCAATATCCGCCGGGCCAAGGCCCTGCGGCGGCTGCAACGCGGCGCAGGCTTTGCGGTGGTTAAAGAACATGGTGCATAACGCCTCCCCTGCTTTTCTTTCAGCATAGCGCAGGTTTGGGCAAAAAGCAAGTGCAATACAAAAAAGCCTTCCGGCACACAGGAGGGCTGCAATACCGGAAGGCATATGTAGGGAAATATAGAGAATGTCAGAATAAATCAGTCGAGGAATTCCTCGTTCAGCTGAACGCCAAAATCATGGGCAATGGCACGCAGGTCATCATCGGTGATGGTCTGGCGGATCAGGCCGCCGCCCATGGAGAGAACTTTGACATAGATCTCAGCACTCTTTTCAATCGTGTGGGCCAGGCCGAAAGTAATATCAAAATCGGGGCCGGAAGCAAACAGACCGTGCTGTGCCCAAATGGCAGCCTGGTATTTTTTCATCAGCTCACTGGTAGCCATGGCAATGTCAGCACCGCCGGGCACCATCCAGGGGCAGACGCCGACGCCCTCCGGGAAAACGACCGGGCATTCAGTAGCACTCTGCCACAAAGCACGGGTAAAATCACGGTCAGTCAGCGGCAGAATGTAGGTCAGGGCAATTACGTTGGTAGCATGGCAGTGGTAGATCACGCGGTTGGCACCGTTGGTGGCGGCCTTGCGCACGCTGTGGTTCATAAAGTGGCTGGGAAACTCGGAAGTCGGCTTTGCACCATCGGCCAGGCCCCAGACAATGCGCCAGCTGTCGCCCTTATCATTGATCTCAACAATGCCGATGCTGTGGATAGGGTCCGGCTCCACATTGCGGAAGAACTTGCCGGAACCGGTGGTGATGAAATATTCCCCGGCCAGGTTATCAGCCTGAACGCCCATGTTGACCCACTCGCGCGGGGTTTCGTCAAAGAAAGGACGGCATGCGGCAACATCTTCCTCGGTCATGCGGTAGGTCAGGTTGCCGCCGTTGCGCTCATGCCAGCCCTGCAGCCAGCCGTCGTTGCACATACGGATAAAACCTTTTACGTTTGCTACATCATAAATCGTGCTCATAATACTGCTCCTTTACTCCATTGCCTTTTATCGTAACTGTTGCCTGCGGCTTACCGCGTGATGATATCAACAGGGACATTAAAGATCTTTGCCACTTTCAGGATGGTATCAATGTGGCGGCCAGTGGCTGCTGCCATGTGGTGGGTGGGGCCGGCTTCGCTCCAGCGGTTGCAGAACTCACGCGCACCGCAGCTGAAGCGGGTACGCATGTTGGTATCGCCAAAGGTAAAGATGGGACCGGGTTCATTGACACCCTCGGCAACCACAAACTTGAAGTGGCCGTCCTTATCCTGCGTGATGGCCAGATAGGTCACATCACCAACCGGCGGATAGAATTGGGTCAGATAGCCGCCACCAGTCTTGCCGTGGAACACGGGCACGATCTTCATGGTCGGCTTTTTTGCCTTGGAGATATCGGCATCACCGGAGCCGGAATGGCCGATGATGCAGATATCCTCGTTGAAGTCGATGGAGTACATCTCGCTCAGCTGGCCGCAGCCCGCAATGGTTTTCAGGATGGACATTGCCATCGAAACCTTGATATCTCCCTCAACCGCGCAGGCAGTGCCCTGCTTGATGAGCATCGAGAATGCAGGAATCAGCATGGAATCCAGCTTACCGGCTACGCCCTTGGCAAAACCGTCGTAGTGGGAAGCGACAAAGGCAATCTTTTCATCCTTGACCCACTGCTCAAAGGCAACAACATAACGGGCCATATCCCAGACCTTTTCGATCGTGCCGCCGCCCTCAATATCAAAGGTATCCAGAATATCCTGTGCCTTGGCACGAATCGCTTCTTCATCGGTGATGTTATCGGCAATGGCCCACATTTTTTCCCAGTCAAACTGTTTGGTGTAAAGCCACATACGGTTGTACAGGTTGGTCTCATCAATGTACAGGTCCATCATGCCGGGGTACGGGCGGCCGATCTGGGCAAGGTTGGTATCGCGGAAGCGGCGGCGCACCTGTGCAGCACGGCACCAATCTTCAATTTCAGCCTGCACACCGGGGTCACCGCCCTCGACCACGCCGGTGATAACGGCATGGCGCTTACCGGCGCGTTCCAGGTCGGCAACCATTTCGCCAACAGCACCGCAGGCGTACAGCTCACCCAGCCAGGTCGGCGTATCGGTGTTGGCATAATCCGGGGCTTTCTTCTTCTGCACATTGACCAGTACAACGGGTACATCCAGATCGCGCACGGCGGGCAGCATGTTGTAAGAGGTTGCATAGGTCAGCAGCTGCAGAATAACCAGGTCAACGTCTGCGGCACGGAACTTATCGCCCGCTGCCATGGACTGCTCTTTGGTGGTAACAATGCCGCCGTCAATGACCTCAACGGTATCGGGAATGGTCTTTTTGAAAGCGGCATACTGACCCTCAAATTCAGGAACCAGGGTCGGGAACTGCGGCAGATAGGCACCCAGGGCAATGGCAAACACGCCAACGCGGGCTTTGGTTTCAACTAACATGAATTTTACCCCCTGTAATAAAATTTATTGCGGATTACATTCCAAAATGGTAAAGGACTTTTTAATGGCAGCGCGTGCATCCGCAAGGTCTTTGAACTCCCCTGCGCGGATCATCTGCACCATCAGGTTGCCAAGGGCGGTACCCTCGGTAGGGCCTGCAAACACGGGCAGTTGGGTGGCATTTGCGGTCATCTGGTTCAGGTACATATCCTGGCTGCCGCCGCCCACAATGTTGATGCTGGTATATTCTTTGCCGGTCAGGCTTTGCAGCTCTTGAATAGCGGCCTGATAATCATGCGAAAGCGAGTTGTAAATGGTCTGCATCACTTCGCCGGTGGTGGCGGGAACCGGTTTGCCGCCGTCTTTGCAGGCAGCCTTGACTTCTTTGATCATGGATTTCGGCGCCAGGAAGCGGTCGTCGCCAGTGGATACGATCCCGGCAAAGCTGCTGGCTTCCTGCGCGGCGGCAATCAATTCCGGGAAAGACGGGCGGGTTCCGGTCTGCTCGCCAAGTTCACGCCGCACAGACTGGATCATCCACAGGCCCATAATGTTCTTAAGGTAACGGTAGCGGTATTCATAGCCGCCCTCGTTGGTAAAGTTGGCCTGCATACTGGCAGGGGTCGTGATGGGGTCTTTGTTTTCCACACCCAGCAGGCTCCATGTGCCGCTGGAAAGATAAACGGTCTTATCATCCCTTGCGGGAACAGCCAAAAAGGCGGAGCCGGTATCATGTGTAGCAGGCAGTACGACGGTGCAGTCAAAGCCGACATAATCCTTGACGGCGGAACTCAAATTCCCCAGTTTGGTGCCGGGGGTGCTGATTCTGCCAAAGATTTTGCGCGGCAGACCAAGCTGGTTGATGATTTCATCGTCCCAATCCTTGCTTATAGCGCCCACTAGGGCGGTGGTGGAAGCATTGGTGTACTCGTTGGCCATCACGCCGGTCAGGCGGTAATTCAGGTAATCCGGCACCATCAAAAAATGCTCGGCAGCGGCAAGCTGTTCCGGGTGCTCTTTCTTTAAGGCACACAGTTGGTAAACCGTGTTGAACGACTGGTACTGGATGCCGGTACGGGCGTAAAGTTTTGTAAACGGCAGAATGGGTTCCAGTTCCTCCCGCATGGCGGCGGTGCGGCCATCGCGGTAAGCAACGGGGTCCCCGATAGGGGTACCATCGGCATCCAGAAGCAGAAAGTCAACAGCCCAGGTATCAATACCGACCGTTGTGGGCGTATAGCCTGCATCGTGGGCGGCTTTCAGCCCCTCGATCACATTCTGAACCAGGCCTTCCATATCCCAGCAAAGGTGACCGTTCTTTTCAATCAGGCGGTTTTCAAAGCGGTAGACTTCATGCAGGGCCATAACACCATGTTCCACGGTGCCAATAATGTGCCGGCCGCTGGATGCTCCGATATCTACAGCAAGATAACAGGTTTGCATCTTTCTCTCCTTTTTGGTAAAATACGAATCAGGCGAACTGCCTTATGCTATTAGTATAGCGGCATAACATCCGGCATTCCATGGTTTGAAGTGGACTGTTTTTTGTGAAAATTCTACTTTGCCATTCCCTGCTGGCAAAGGCGGTTTCGTTGCTTTTGCTTGACTTATAGTAATGGAAAAAATTTTAGTCTGTGTTTTTTTCGATGACAAGGCAAAGCTTGTTGTAATACTGCCGCAGTGCCCGGCGAAAATGCTAAAAGTAAAGAATAAAAATAAAAAAGCCCCGCCTGCCGGGCAGAACATTCTGCATCCGGCAGGTGGGGCTTTTGGTTGTTGCAAATAGATAAATGGAAATTTACTGCCGTTTCTGCATCCGCAGCAGGCTGTACGGCATCAAGGGCGTGGCACAGGGAATGGTATACTGCATCATCGGGTGCGGGGTGGCATCCACCGCTTCCCCTTCCGCGTTTTTGATCCATTCAGGGGTTACGGGCACGACCGAACCATCTGGCTGCAAAATTTCCAGCGAATCCCCCAGGCAGAACTTGCTGCGCTGGGTGCAATGGGCAATGCCATCTTCCCACGAATCCACAGTGCCGATGAAATCCCAATCCCGCACATAAGTATGGCTGGGCGTCTGCAGGGCTTTCTCTTTGCCAAAATAGAAACCGGGTGAATAATGGCGGTGGCTGGTACGGTTCAGCTCATCCAGCACGGAATCCGGTAAATCAAACGTATCACTGGCGGGGTTTGCCAGGTACTGGTCCAGCGCTTTGCGGTAAGCGGCGGTAACGGACGCAACGTAATAGAACGTTTTGGCGCGCCCCTCAATTTTCAGAGAATCCACACCAGCCTTGCAGATCAGATCCAAAAACGGTGCGGTGCATAGGTCATTGGCGTTCAGGATATAGCTGCCTTCCTCATTTTCGCCAATGGGCATATACTGGCCGGGGCGGTTTTCTTCTACAAGATAGTATTTCCAGCGGCAGGGCTGGGCACATTCGCCGCGGTTGCCGCTGCGCCCGGTCATATAGCTGGAAAGCAGGCAACGGCCAGATACGCTCATGCACATGGCGCCGTGCACAAAGGCTTCCAGTTCCAGCTCCGGCGGGGTGTTATCGCGGATCTGGGCAATATCGGTCAGGGTCAGCTCGCGCGCCAGCACCACACGCTTGGCGCCCAGGTTGTAGGCCATGGTTGCAGCAGCATAATTGGTGATGCCTGCCTGGGTGGAAAAATGCACATCCACATCCGGAGCATACTGTTTGGCAAGGCTCAGTACGCCAAGGTCCGCAATGATAAAGGCATCCACCCCGGCTTCGGCCGCGTCCTTGATATACTGCGGCAGCTCGGAAAGCTCATCGTTGGTGGGCAGGTTGTTCAGGGTCAGGTATACTTTTTTGCCGCGAGCATGGGCAAAAATGCAGCCATCATGAAGCTCGCCAATGGTCAGGTTGACCGGTGCGGCGCGCATACCAAAGCGCGGCAGTGCGCAGTATACGGCATCGGCACCATACATGACGGCATATTTCAGGGCTTCAAGGCTGCCGGCAGGCGACAGCAGTTCCGGACAGGACAACATAAGATAACGGCTCCTTTGTTCAGTGAAGTTCAGCTTTTATCAGCCCCAACCAGCGATGATGCAGTTCTGATGGTGTTCGTCTGCCGTTTTGGCATAGAAATATTCGCCAGGGTGGTCGCCGTTCGGGTTGCCGGTAACAAAGAAATAATAGCCTTCGTCCAGATATTCCTGGTCGGGATTCAGCGCGGCGGCAATGGCATCAATACCGGGATTGGTGATGGCACCGGCGGGCAGGCCGCTGATGCGGTAGGTGTCGTAATGAGCAAGCACATCATCCGGAATAGCACCCTGTTCCGGCCAGCCGTAATAAACGGCGGTGGGCGAATTCCACAGGTAGTTATTGTCGCTATCGTTCATGATATAGCTGCTGGCATTGGATTCCAGCTTATGCTCTGCCCACTGCGGGTCATCGGATTCCAAACGATTGTGGAAGCAGGCGGAAACCTTGGCGTCTTCTGCGGGCATACCGGCTTCTTCCTGAATAAAGCTGGCCAGAATGACAACATCATTCATTGTGGTGCCCTTTTCGTTGATGGTATCCCACAGGTCGGAAGTTTTGACGTCGAATTCCTTATAGAAGGTGTTGACGTAATTATAGACCGAGTCATCGGTGAAGAACTCGTAAGTGTCCGGGAACAGGTAGCCCTCGCACTTCATCAGGCGGCCTTCGGTATCCGGGATGGCATTCCAGAAATCATACTGGCTGAAATCGGAACCATCCTCGCCGTTGGCGCAGGCAAGGAAATCATCCACCGAGCACAAGCCATTTTCTTCCATCTTCTGGGCAATAGCAACGGCTGTGTAGCCTTCGGGGAATGTGATGGTAATGGTCTTGCGCTTGACCTGCTGCACGCTGAGGGTTTTCAGGATCGTGTTATAATCCATGCCGGAGCGCAGGGTAAAATCGCCATACTGCAAACCGGAAGCGCGGCCGCTGTATTTGGCATACAGCTTGAACAGCCAGTCATACTGGATGACGCCATCCTCTTTCAAAACGTTTGTGATGTCTGCAACAGTGGAACCCTGTTCAATGGTAACGGTCTGCTCCGGGCCAAGTTCGCCGTTGCCGGCAACTTCGCCGTAGAACTGGAACACTTTCCAGCCGCCGATGCCGACGATAGCCAAAATGACAACAAGAACCACAAGCCCAATGGGAAAACGGCGGCGGACGGGTTCATCATCGTCATCCTCTGCGTACTCGTCTGGACCTTCGGCGTCTTCGTACAGGTCCTGCGGGTCAGGATCAGGCTGTACCGGGCGCTTTGGTGCGGGGGCTGGCGCAGCATGATAAGCTTGGCGCGACTGCGAGCCCTTGTCCTGGGAATCACCACGATTGATTTTCATTCCAAATCTCCTTTACCAGGCAGCAGAACTGCCCTGTTTCACGTATGCACGGTCTTACAGCAACAGGCGGAAATAAACGTCCGTAACGGGGAACGGCTGCCCAAGGTAACAAATCATGCCGTAACCACAGCGCTTACCCTCGCCCAGGTACAAAAACTGATTTTCCGCCAGCAGCAGCCGTGCTTTGGTCAGACCGGTATGTTCCCGCGCGGCCTGCAGCAGAATATCAGCCGAATGGTCGTTATCGGCCTGCAGCTCCATAAAAAGCAGCTCGTCCTTTTCCTGGCAATAGAGGCCGTAACCGCGCTGGTTGGAAACAATGGTCATACCGCGGCGGTAGAGCCGGGTGATCATGGTGTTCATGCTGCTTTCCGGCAGGGCGATGCAGGCGGGCTGGTAGCGCATGCGGGTGTCGATCAATTTGCGGACTGTCAGGTTATCAAACTCTGCTCGTGCCCACAAATTGTGTTCAATGGGCTTGCGGATGATGCGCAGCGGGAAGCGCCCCTGAAAATTCAGCTGGGAAAACGCTTTTGCGGCCCGCGTGCTTTGCGGTGCCGCCACAGCGAAATCACACCCTTTGGCGGAAAAGGCGCGCAGGCAGGTTGCCAGCAGTTTGGGCATCAGCCCGCGCCCCTGCAGGGACGGGTCCGTTGCCATGCAGCAGAGCCATACGCCGTGGTGGTGCCCGCATTCCACTGGAACCGCACCAATCATGGCGGCCGGGATGGGCTTTGCACCGGGGGCCGGGTCCCGGGCAAGGATCAGGATATTATCCAACCCCACAATTCCACAAAGCCAGTCCAAAGCATCCTGGCGGGTTTCGCCATACGTTTTGCGGCGGAACGCAACCATCTGCTCCAAATCAGCTTCCGTTGCTTTGCAAAGCATGTTCTATCCCCTCCTTGCCGTATTCAACGTGTGGTTTTTGCTGCCAACGGTTTTAGCTCAAAATCCGCTCCAGGTATGCCATCACTTCGGATTGAATATCCTCCGGCGTGCGGATGGTTTTCTGGCCGTCTACCGTTGTGGTACACTCAATGCGGTGCCAGCCCAGCTTGCGTGCGCAGTATTCAGCGGCGGCGCGGGAACGGGCCAGGTATTCGGTATCGCGTTCCTGAATATCTTTTTTGCTTTCATCGCCGTGGTAGCGCTGCGCAATCAGGCGCTGGCTGACATCGGGATCAACCGCAAGGTATACAACCGCATCCGGCGCAGGCAGGCCGAGCTTTTTGTACTCGAACTCAAACAGCCACTCCAGAAAACCATCCCAGTGCATCGGCGGCAGTTTGGAACATTGGTGAACAGCGTTGGAGGTGGTGTAACGGTCAGAGATGATTAGCCCATTCTGGCGGTAGACATTGCCCCACTTGGTTTTGTAGCTGGCAAAGCGGTCAACAGCATAAAACGTTGAAGCTGCATAAGCGTTCACGTCATCCGGGCGCTGGCCGAACTCGCCGGAAAGATACATCTTGACCAGTGCGGAGGACGGACTGTCATAATCTGGGAAGCTGATTTTCAGCGGGTCATACCCTTTGCTATGCAAATTCTGGCAGGCAAGTTCTGCCTGTGTGCCCTTGCCGGAACCATCCAGGCCTTCAAAAATAATCAGTTTACCCATGGTTTTCAGCCTCCTGTTTCAGTGTTGCATATTTATCACGCACGGCGTTCTGCTTGCCGCAGCACATACCGCCCTCCGGGCAGGGACCCGCCAGGCAGCGGGGACCAGCTGCGGCAAAAACATGCGGCGCAAGCGGGTATACAAGGCGCAGCATTTCATCGGCAACGGCGCGGATCTCCCACTGGGCACGGTTGCAGCAGCGCAGGTTGAAAAAGTTGTTCAGGCTGCGGCAGTTCATGGTCATTACCATTTTTGTCTCGCAGGCGTTGGGCAATACAAAGCGGGCGTCCTCGTTTGCCATTTTGCTGGCTTTGGCGCGGGCGGCCTTTTCCGGCATTCCCTGCTCCATCAAGGTGTGGGTATGCTTTTCTTCCAGTGCTTTGACCAGCTCCAAGTAGTGTTTGGCATCGGCGTTCATTGCATCAATAAAAGCCGCTTTGGCCGCAGGGTCAGCCTCAATTTCCGGGGGAATCACATAACGGAAATCTTCCAGCCGCACATATCGCTGGCTCTGCACACTGAAACTTGCAATGCGGTGGCGGGTGACCTGTGCCAGAAAGGTGCGGGAAACGCCCTCAATGCCAAAGGTAAAGCTGGCATGTTCAATGGGGCTGGCGTGGCCGAAGTCATTCAGCTTTTGCAAAAAGGCTGCGGTCTTTTCCGGTGTTAGGCCATCCAGCAGGGTTTCGATATGTGCATCAGAATAGCACAGCTTGGCGGCTGCGGCAATGGTCTTTTCGGGGTCATTGGTGTGGGCGATCAATGTTACAAGCATGGGCCCGTTCCCTCTTTTCCTTTTTTATCAGTGGTTTATTCTTCGCTGGTCAGCTTGGTCAGCGGGGCGTAATTGGCCATTGTTTTTTTGATGCCAACGCGGTCAAACTGGATTTCTACAATACAGTCCCCCGCAACCGGCGTTACTTTCAGCACCTTGCCGCGGCCAAACACCTTGTGGTCCACAAGGTCCCCGGCTGCAAAGTTGGCAGCCTTTTTGCGTGCGGGTGCGGCGGGCGCAGTGGTAACGCCACCGCCCGCCGGAGCAACCGGAGCACCGGAATGATGGTTGGCGCGGCTGCTGCCATACCCGGCGCCAAAGCTGCTGCTTTGGACCGTGTGGCGGCCGCCGGGGTAGTTCGGGCTTTCGTGCCCGCCGGAAGCAAACCCACTTTGGAAGCCGCCGGCATACTTGCTGCCAAAGCCGCCGCGGTTGTATTCACTGTTCAGATACCCGCGGGAAGCCCCGGAGTATCCGCTGCGCCCGCCGGGAACATTGGTGCTGTAGCTGCCGTACCCGGCGCCAAAACCGCCGCTGTAAGCAAGCTCTGGGCTTTCGGTTTCGTCCATCACATTGGGGTCAATCTCATCCAAAAAGCAGGAAGGCGGGTTGCGGCGCGTCTGGCCGAAAATCATACGGCTGCGGGAGGAAGAAAGATACAGCTCTTTCTTGGCGCGGGTAATACCGACATAGCACAGGCGGCGCTCCTCTTCCATTTCTTCCTCGCTGTAGCGAGCAAGGTCACCGGGGAAAACGCCATCCTCCATACCAATGATAAACACATACGGGAATTCAAGGCCCTTGGCGCTGTGCATCGTCATCAGGGTAACGGAATCAGCATCTTCATCATAGGAATCAAGGTCTGCAATCAGGGCAACTTCTTCCAAGAAACCGGAAAGGGTTGCGTCTTCCCCGTTCTGCTCCGCATAAGTCTTTACGGAAGAAATCAACTGGCCCAAGTTTTCCAGCCGGGTCTCGCCCTCTTCTTTCTGCGCTTTCAGCATGGCTTCGTATCCGGTCTTGCGGATCACTTCACCGGCAAATTCATCCAGCGGAAGGGTGACGGAAAGATCACACAGTTCACGGTACATGGAGTAAAACGCGTTCAGCGCGCTGGCAGCACGGCCCAGTGCGGGATAAGAAGAAGCCTCCCGGATGATCTCCATCATCGGCACGCCGTTGGCAGCGGCCAGTTCCCCGATCTTATCAATGGTGGTGGCACCAATCTTTCGTGCAGGTTCATTGATGATGCGGCGCAGGCGCACATCGTCCCGCGGGTTGACCACAACGGCCATGTAAGAGTTGATATCCTTGACTTCCTTGCGGTCAAAGAAGCGTTGGCCACCCACAATGCGGTACGGGATACCGGCACGGGCAAAATAAGTTTCGATGGGGTTGGACTGCGCATTCATGCGGTACAAAACGGCATGGTCTTTTAAGGAAGCACCATTTTTCAGGTTCTGGCCAATAACCTCGGCCACATGGCTGGCCTCATCCTGTTCCGAAGCCGCCGTATAATGGTGAACTTTGTCACCATCGCCGTTCTGGGTCCACAGGGTCTTGCCCTTGCGGCCGTTGTTGTTCTTGATGACGCTATTGGCCGCATTCAGAATGTTGGAGGTGGAACGGTAGTTCTGCTCCAGGCGGATGGTTTTGGCCCCGGCAAAAACTTTTTCAAAGTTCAGGATATTTTCAATGGTAGCACCGCGGAACTTATAAATGCTCTGATCGTCATCGCCAACAACGCATACATTGTTGGAACCACCGGCCAGCAGGCGCACCAGGTGGAACTGGGCCACGCTGGTATCCTGGTATTCGTCCACCACGACATAGCGGAACTTCTGCTGGTAGTATTCCCGCGCTTCGGCATCGGTTTTCAGCATCTGCACGGTATGGAAAATCAGATCGTCAAAGTCCATGGCACCAGCCGTGCGCAGCCGGTTGGAATAGGCGGTATAGATTTTGGAAATCAAAGCAGCCTTGGTATCGCGCGGCGCTTCGGCGGCGACATCTTTGGCGGAAAGAAGTTTATCTTTGTAACCGCTGATCTGGGAGATGGCTGATTTGACCGGCAGGAACTTGTCATCAATCATCAGTTCTTTGTAGATCTGCTTGATGACACGCTGCTGGTCATCGGAATCGTAAATCGTAAAGCTTTTGGGGAAGCCAATGCGTTCGGCATCGCGGCGCAGGATCCGTACACAGGCAGAGTGGAAAGTGGAGGCAAATACATCCCCGCCCATGGTATCGCCCAGCATGGCTTTCAGGCGTTCTTTCAGCTCTCCGGCGGCTTTATTGGTAAAGGTAATGGCCAGCACATTCCACGGGCGGGCCGGGGCAACGCTCATCAGCGGCATCAGGGACTGCGGAACCGGCTGGCCGCACATGATGGCGGTGCGCAGCTGCTCCAGATCACTCTGCGCAACCGGGCGGCTGACCTCTTTGGAGCCATAGGCGCGGCCAAAACGGATGATATTGGCAATGCGGTTGACCAGAACGGTGGTTTTGCCGGAGCCTGCACCTGCCAGGATCAGCAGCGGGCCTTCGGTGGTAAACACAGCCTGCTGCTGCACCGGGTTCAGCTTAGTAAAGCAGGAAACGATATAGCGGTCCCGCAGGGCCAGAAATTCAGTGGTAATGGTATCGGGCATAATGAACCTGTCCTTATATTATATGGCAGAACCAGCCCGGAACCATGCAGGGCTGGGAATTTTGGCAAACGCTGTATAGTATAGCACACTTTTGCCGGATAGAAAAGTAGGCTGGCGGAGGTATCCGCAGAAAATCATACTTTTTACAACCTGCACAAAAGCTGCGCTTTAATTGGAAAAACCTTCTGGGGATTGCAGTCGGTTATGCCACGCTCTGGGGGTGGCATCGCGGAAACCGGCTGTCAGGTATTGGCCCAGCGTTAAGCTGGCTGCGGTTCCGCGTGCCACACAGTTGATGGGGTCTGGTGCGATGGCAACATCCACATGCAGCTCCCCGGCAATATAACCAGCCAGGCCACGCAGCATGGAGCCGCCGCCAGTCAGCAGAATGCCGTTCTTGGCAACATCAGCGGCCAGTTCCGGCGGGGTGCTTTCCAATACATTGCGGGCAGTGGCGGCAATGCGGGCGGCCAGTTCCTGCACGGGCAGGTACAGGTCCCGCGTATAGACAAGGCGGCGGGCGGGCAGGTTGGTCTCCCAGGAATGACCACGGATCTCCATTACGCCCTCAAACTCGCTTTTGGTGCAGCAGGCAACCTGCTTTTTCAGCGCTTCGGCGGTTAGAGGGCCGATGGCAATGTTGAATTTTTCCTGAACATACTGGGCAATGCACTGGTCAAAAGCGTTGCCGGCGACCGGCAAGCTGGCGGCACGCACCCGCCCACCCATGCTGATCACGGCGATATCCGTGGAGCCGCCGCCGATATCAATCACCATGCAGCCCATGGGTTTGCGGATATCCAGCCCTGCGCCAAGGGCGGCGGCGACAGGCTCATCCACAAGGAAAACCTGCCGTGCCCCGGCTGCCATGACGGCTTCTACCACGGCGTCAGCTTCAATGCCGGTAATGGCTGCCGGAACGCAAACCGATACGCGCGGCTTGATGATGCGCGAACGGCATACCTCATTGATAAACCGCACGATTAGTTCGTTTGTCATGCGGTGGTCCTGAATAATACCGTCCCGCAAAGGGCGGATGATATCAATATAAGAAGGCACACGCCCCACCATGCGCAGGGCTTTGTCCCCCACTGCCAGAATGGTGCTGCTGCGGGCATCAACAGCACCAATGCTGGGCTGATGGAACACAACTCCCTGTTCCTGTGTGGCAATGATAATGGAAGTTGTGCCAAGATCAAGGCCGATATCATATTGCTTCATGTTTATCTGGTACTCCTTGCTGCCAGAAGCAGCACTTTGTTATCTATTGTGAATTGTCATCAACCATCCGGCAGATAAAAGTTATTTGCTTTCTTTTGGTGTTCCGGCGGCACCGTGGCTTTTGGGCATCAGTTCCGTCGCTGCAACACACACGCCGTCCACACTCACAGCGCCACCCTCCAATAGAGCTTTGGCGCAGGCAGAGATGGTGGCACCAGTGGTGATCACATCATCCAGCAACAGCAGCCGCATACCGGAAAGATCAACCCCAGCACGACAGGCGTAAGCATCCTTGACATTGGCAAGGCGCTTTTGCTGGTCCAGCGATTTTTGCGGTAAAACCTGCCGGGTCAGGCACAGCGGCTGGATGACCGGAATGTGCAGGATGCGCCCAAGGCGCTGCGCCAGCAAAAGGGGCATATTTTCCGCGCGGTTCTTCTTTACGCGCGGCGGCACCGGAACAATGGCGCTGTACAGCGGAATGCCGGATAGATTCTCGTATACCGGGCGGTCCCCTGGGGCACGGGCGGGCTGTGCGCCAAAAATCAGCACAGCCATCAAATCCGCCAGTTCTCGCGCATACCAGGGGTTGCCGTTCTCCTTGCAAAGCAGGATAGCATGGCGCACACTGTCTGCATAGTAAAAGGCAGCTGCGCAGGTGTTGACAGCGTAAAAGGCGTGCTCCGTTACAGGCAGACGCGGTGGAAGATGCCGCAGACGCTCGGCTTCCGGTATACAGGAACGGCACACGGCGGCTTTCCAGGCGCTTTGCTCAAGTACCGTGCCGCACAGCGGGCAGTGCCGCGGATAGGCAAGGGCCAGCAGCGGTTCCAGAGCCGTTTGCCCACGGTCCAGCCAATCCAGAGATATGCGTTTTCTCTGTTTCATCTGCGTTTTTCAGCCGGAGTGACTGCCTCGCGCAGCAGGTAGCGCAGCCCGCTGTAACGCATGTTCTGGCGCACATTATCCACCATGGCCTGCTCGGTGCGCCGAGTTCCCGCCAGAATGCACAGGCGGCGTGCGCGGGTAACCCCGGTGTACAACAAGTTGCGGTAACAAAGGCGTGCGGGTACATCTGCCACAGGCATAATGACGGCCGGAAATTCAGAACCCTGGCTTTTGTGCACTGTTACGGCGTAAGCGGGTTCCAGCTCGGCAAGCTGGTCAGCACCGTAAATATACTTTCGGTCATCCATCTGTACCGTCACAGCACGGCTTTCGGGGTCAACGGCAGTAATAATACCCATATCCCCGTTATAGGCACCCACACCGGCTTCGGCACCGTCCCGCTCATAGGGAATGTCATAATCGTTTTTGATCTGCATTACCTTGTCGCCACAGCGCAGCACACGGCCGCTTTGCTCCCACATGATCTGCGGCTTATCCGGTGCAGGCGGGTTCAAAATGGCCTGCAGGCGGCGGTTCAGTTCTACGCTCCCGGTGGGGCCAACCTTGGTGGGGCAAAGCACCTGGATGTCCCGCACGGGGTCATAGCCATAACTTTTGGGCAGCCGGGTGCTGACCAGGTCGCAGATCAGCCTCTGGCAGGCAAGACCGGTGGATTCGATCATGAAAAAGTCATCATCCCGCCCGCCTTTTATGGGCATCTGCCCTTCCACAATGCGGTGGGCGTTCTGTACAATCATGCTTTTCTGCGCCTGGCGGAAGATCTCATTCAGCCGTACGGTGGGCAGAACGTCTGCCTGCAAGATCTCCCCTAGCACACTGCCGGGGCCAACGCTGGGCAGCTGGTCGGCATCACCTACCATAATAATGCGGCAGTGGTAACGCGCGGCGGCCAACAACGCCTGGAACAGCTTGGCATCTACCATACTCATCTCATCCAGAATGATAACGTCAAACGGGAGAAGATTCTTTTCATTATGAATAAAACGCACGCTGCCGGTAGAATAGTCCACTTCCAGCAATCGGTGGATGGTGGAAGCGCTGTGGCCGGTCAGCTCGGTCAGCCGCTTGGCGGCGCGGCCGGTGGGGGCACACAGGGCAACCCGGTCATAAATACCTTCATACAAATTCAGAATCGCTTTGACCGTTGTGGTTTTGCCGGTACCGGGACCGCCGGTCAAAACCATTACGCGGGAAGAGAGTGCTAAGCGAATTGCTTCCCGCTGCAAGGGGGCATATTCAAAACCTTGGGTCAATTCCAAAACGCGAATATCGCTTTCCAGCGTTTTGGGGCTTTCTGTCGGGAATGTGGCAAGCTCCCCCAGCCGCGCAGCAATATCCTGCTCTGCGCTGAGCAGATCTGGCAGGTAAATATATTTCGTTCCGTCAAAGGTGCAGGCGCGCATTTCGTCATGCTCCAACAGGCTTTGCAGCCCGGCCTTTACGGCATCCGGCTCCACCCGGATAAAGCGCGCAGTGCTTTCGATCAGCTTATCTGCGGGCAGGCAGGTGTGGCCGTTGTTGGCGTTGTGGCGCAAAGCGTACAAAAGCCCGGCGGCAATGCGCAGGTCGCTGCCCTGTCCTACCTGCAGCTGGGCGGCGATACCATCGACCTGGCTGAATTTCAGGTTCAGCGGCTCCCCGCACAGCATGTAGGGGTTCTTTTTTAGTGCTTCTACCGTGGCGGGGCCAAACGCGCGGTAGGCAGTAACAGCCATCTGGGCGGAAAGCCCAAACTTGGCCATCCAGGCAACCACTTCCCGCACACCGTACATACGTCGGAACTCGTTGGAGATGGCGGCGGCCTTTTGCGGGGTGATACCTTTTAGCTCACAGAGTTTGTCCGGCGTTTCGGAGATGACGTTCAATGTATCCGCCCCAAATTTTGCCACAATCTTTTTTGCTGTGGAAGGCCCGATATAGGGCAATACCCCACTGGAAAGGTAGCTCAGCAAAGCCGTGGTATCCTGCGGCAGGCTGGCCTCACAGGTTTCGGCACGGAACTGTTCGCCATAGCTGGGGTGGTTGACCATATAGCCATACGCCGTAATGGACATACCGTTATCTACGCTGCCCACGTTGCCTGCCACCACAATATCGGTGCCACCGGCATCCACTTCAAACACGGCATAACCGGTATCCGGGTTTTCGTATATCACATGCTCAACAACGCCCTCTAATTTGAGCATCTCAGCAGTTTGTGTTGTACTATTTGTCTGTAAAGTATCCGTGCTTGCCACCTCCTTCCGGGTGCAAATGGGGTAAAAACCGTTCAATACACAATTTTTTATTTTATATTATAGCCTATTTGTATCTCTTTGGCAATTTTTTTGATAGGATCGTTGAACCTGGTATTTGTGCGTTGGATTTTGTGGAACAGACGAAGCCACAAACAGACCAGGAAGTATCGGTAGATTCTGGTACGATAGCTGGAGAATATGCGATGATGCTGGATAACAGAATGAGCAGAAAACAAAAGGAAATATTTTGCACTCAAGAGCATTTACTTTTTGATTAAAGGAAGAAAAACAAAAAAATTGTACATTTTGCCAAAAATCGAGACATTTCGAGCGATGCTTGAAACAAGCACAAATATGTGGTAAACTTACAATAGTTTTTTGTAGCTAAGCAGGAGTAAAGGTAAAATGCTTCACACAAAAAAGAATAAATACAGGACGATTGCGATAAGAGTAGCATTGCAGTTCAGTAGTGATTTGGGAATGTCTCTTGATTTTAGCGAAAAAGCAAAGATGCGGACGGCAAAAAGCCCGAACCCGAAGAGCAAAAAACTAATAGATTTAGAGAGGTGCCTTTTGTGAACAATGAAGAAAATGAAGTAATTGATCTTGTGGAAATTTTATATGCGATACGTCAGCATCTTCTCGAAGTGATTTTGGCGACCGTGGTAGCAGCTATAATTGGATTTGCGGCATCTAAGTTCTTGATGACGCCGCAGTACAGCTCTTCTGCCATGATGATCGTAAACACCCGTCAGGATGTTACTTCTAATGTTACCAGCGACCAGATCAACTCCGCAACAAAGCTGGTTGCCACCTACAGCATCATTATTAAAAGTGATACGGTATTGCAGCAGGTTATTGAAAATCTGGGGCTTGGGATGACTTACTCGGAGTTAAACAGCCGTGTAAGTGTGCAGGCTGTGGATGATACCCAGGTTATGAAAATTACAGTCAACAGTACCAGTCCCGAATGGGCACAGACTGTTTGTGATGAAATTCTGGCCGTGTCTCCCGACATCATCAAAGAAGCAGTGGAAGCGGGTTCGGTCAAGGTGATTTCGAAAGCGTCTCTGAACCTCAATCCGATTTCCCCCAACATAAAAAAGAACACTGCACTTGGTGCAATGGTTGGCCTTGTATTGGCGCTGGGTATTATTGTGCTGCAGGTTTTGCTGGACAATAAGATCAACACGGAGGAAGATGTTACCAAGTATCTGGATATGACTGTTCTGGGCGTGATCCCGCAGTATGATCAGGGAGGCAAAAAGGAATGAGTAAAAAGCGTGAACATCATAAACTGTTTATGGTTGGCGCAAATGCACCTTTCCAATATACAGAAGCCTACAAATCTTTACGTACCAACTTGGAATTTTTATCGGCAACGGATGACTGCAAAACCATTCTGGTTACCTCCTCTGTTCCCAATGAGGGAAAAAGTAATGTTTCAATAAATCTTGCAATTACTTTAGCGGACAGCGGTAAACGTGTGGTGCTGGTTGACTGTGACATGCGTAAATCCACAATTTCCCGCTACCTACATATTCCGCGCGATCATATGGGACTTACAAATACCCTTACAGGCAAGGACCGTACACAGCTTGCAAATGCAATGGTGAATTACAAGGATTTGGGTATTGTTGTGCTGCCGGTAGGAACATTGCCGCCGAATCCATCGGAATTGTTGGCAACGAAGGCGATGGAAAATACCTTTGAGGCCCTGAAGCAGGTATACGATTATATTATTGTAGATACGCCGCCGGTTTCTGTTGTTACCGATGCTGCAGTATTGTGCAAGTATGTGGATGGGGTATTGCTGGTTGTACGCCCGGGTGTTACCACCATTGAAGGTGCCCAGCTGAGCAAGAAAAACCTGGAAGCCGTGAATGCCCGCATCCTTGGCGTAGTAATGAACGGATACGATGTTAAAAAGGCCGGTAAGAAAGATGGTTACTACTATTCTTATTCTTACGGGTACAGCAATGACGACGCAGCTGGAAAGAAGAGCCGGAGTAAGGCATAATGAGTTCGCAACTGGTTGATCTCCACTGTCATATTTTGCCTGGTATTGATGACGGTGCCAAAAACCTGGATGTTTCCATGTCCTTGATCCAGAAAGAAATGGAAGACGGGGTTGTTGGCATTGTGTTCACACCGCACTTCCATTATGAGCGCATTACGCTGGATGCTTTTGTGCAGCAGCGCAAAATGGCTTATCGCAGCGTTGTGGCGCAGCTGGCAGAACGCAAACTTCCCCTTGCCGTCAAATTGGGTGCAGAGGTCTATTTTACCACAGCTTTGGCCAGCCTGGATCTTTCCAAATTGGCATTTGCAGGGTCGCGGTATATCTTGATTGAATTCCCGACCAGCATCCATCCCGGTGGAATTGAGGATACCCTGTTTGCGGTGCAAAACCGTGGGTATACTCCCATTTTGGCCCATGTGGAGCGCTACCCCTATGTTACCGAGGATCCTACCCTGCTGTACCGCTGGGTCAGCTCCGGCGCATTGGCGCAGATCAATGCTTCGGGTTTGGTGCGCGGTGGACATACGGCCAAATGGCTGCACAAACTGCTGGATTGGAACTTAGTTCATCTGATGTGTTCTGACTGCCATTCTGTTACAACCCGCCCGCCAAACCTGAAAGACGGGATGGCACAGATAAGCAGTTCAACGGCAAAACTTTTACAGAAAAATGCCATTGATGTTTACCTGAACAAAGAAATTTCCATCAAAGAACCAATTGAGCCAAAATTCTGCTTTGGACGCTGGGTATAATAGGCTTGCAAGTTACGGTTTGCTGCCCTACTATATTCCGGGGCCATCATGCGTGGCAGAAAGCCCGTTTCACATGCCGCAAAGGGAACGGTCTTTCTTCGTGCTTTTGCGGCTTTTAATTGTATCATGAACCATTCTACATCGAAAATACTGCATATTCTGGATGCTTTTCTGGACTTTTTCCTGCTGTTGGGAGCGTATGAGGTTTCCAGCCTGCTACGTATGCACAGCCCCTGGGGTGAAGCGTTCTGGTGGGTCGATGTTGCCCGCTTCCGCCCGCTGGCACTTGTATACGCAGCGGCAATCATTCTGATTTATATTGCACAGGGTGAATACCGCACTTTTAAGCGGCGCGGCTTAGTGAGAGAACTGGCAAAAGCCCTTTTGGGAAACCTGGGCGGCTTTGCGCTGGCAGCAACCATTTTGTATGTATTCCAACTTTCGCAGTTTTCCCGCCTGCTGCTTGTTTACTATTACCTGCTGTCCAGCGTGGTCATTACGATCAAGCGGTTATTGCTGCACCGGATCAGCCTTTGGTATGCAAAGCGGCGCCATATTATAGCCCGCGTTTTGCTGGTCGGCAATGGAAATCTGGCATTACGCTATTATAATGATGTTGTAAAGGGCAAGGATGTATCGGCAGAGTATGCCGGCTATGCAGCGCAGAACCCGGTAGTGGAACTGCCGAATTACCTTGGCACAGTAGCCGATCTGCATAAGATTCTGGAAAGTACCCGGATTACCCATATTGTGATTGCGGAGGAAACCCAGAACCGCAGCGAGTTGCTGCAGATTACCGCGATTGCAGAAAATTACGGCATTAAGGTCAGTGTAATTCCGGTCTATTCGGACTTTCTCTCTTCCCGCACAATGGATAATACCGTAAACGGGTTGTATGTGATCGACCTGAAAATGCAGGAAACCTGCGATATTATGGGTGTGAACATTGTGGTAACGGACATGGACAAAACCATGACGCTGCTGGAAAGCCAGCTGGAACAATGGCGTGGAAAATATATCTGCGTGGCCAATGTACATACCACCGTAACGGCGCACGAGGATGCCGAGTACCGCTATATCCAGAACCATGCGGTCATGGCGCTGCCGGACGGCGGTCCCCTTTCGCAGTTCAGCCGCAGGCAGGGGTATGCTGCTGCGCAGCGCGTTACGGGGCCGGATTTGATGAAGCAGGTTTTGGCGGTCAGCGCAGAAAAAGGCTGGCGGCACTATTTTTATGGTTCTACCCCGGAAACGTTGCAGTTGCTGCGCAAAAAGGTGGAAGAGCGCTACCCTGGTGTTGTGATTTCCGGTATGATGTCGCCACCGTTCCGCGAGATGACCCCGCAGGAGGACGCTCAGGCGGTAGCGGAAATCAATGCAACAAAGCCGGACTTTGTGTGGGTTGGCCTTGGTGCCCCCAAACAGGAACGCTGGATGGCCGCCCATGAGGATCGCGTACAAGCCTTGATGATCGGCGTTGGTGCGGCGTTTGACTATGAGGCGGGCAACATTAAGCGTGCGCCCATGTGGATGCAGAAGCACAACCTGGAATGGCTTTACCGATTGATGCAGGACCCGAAGCGCCTGTTCCACCGCTACCTGAAAACAAATGTAAAATATCTTTTGTGGACCTGGCGCAGCGGCGAATAACGGAAAAGATAAAACAATAACAAAAATACCATGCTGTACATTGGAAGGAGGAACCGGCCCCGGTTCCTTGCCCGATGTGCGGCATTTCTTATGGCTTTGGGGCGCCGACCGACAATCTGATTCTATGCAGAATAAGCGAACAGATTCCGGCTGTGCGACAAATCAGAATCGAAGAATCTCGACTTTTTTCTCAAGCCCCCTACCTATTTGCCGGGAGCTATGGTATAATATCTATATATACTGTTATATATGCAAATTTAGATGTTTGGAAAGGAGCTACCACATGCAGCAGGAAACTGTCATTGTGTTGGACTTTGGTGGCCAGTATAACCAGCTGATCGCCCGCCGTGTCCGTGAATGCAACGTTTATTGCGAAATTTATTCTTACCGTACTGACCTGGCCAAAATCAAGGCCAAAAATCCGAAGGGAATTATCTTTACCGGTGGTCCCAACAGCGCTTACCTGCCGGATTCCCCTACCATCGATCCCGAAATATATACTTGGGGTGTTCCGGTACTGGGCATCTGCTATGGCAGCCAGCTGATGATGCATATGCTTGGCGGTAAGGTTTGCAAGGCTCCGGAACGCGAATATGGCAAGACGGTTGTGGATCTGGATACCACCAGCCCGCTGTTTGACGGCCTGCCGAACCAGAATGTTTGCTGGATGAGCCATAATGACTATATCGAGCAGGCTGCCCCCGGCTTTGATGTTATTGCCCACACCCCCAACTGCCCGGTTGCCGCTGCACAGGATGCCGCCCGCGGCCTGTACTGTGTGCAGTTCCACCCGGAAGTGCTGCATACCGAAAACGGTACTAAGATTCTGCATAACTTTGTTTACAAAGTTTGCGGCTGTGCCGGTACCTGGAAGATGGACTCCTTTGTGGAGCATAGCGTGAACGCCCTGCGCGAGAAGATCGGCAATGGCAAGGTGCTGTGCGCTCTTTCCGGTGGTGTGGATTCCAGCGTATGTGCTGCCATGCTGGCAAAGGCCATTGGTAAGCAGTTAACCTGCGTGTTTGTTGACCACGGCCTGCTGCGCAAGAACGAACGTGAGCAGGTTTGCGAAGTGTTCGGCGAGGGCGGCCAGTTCGACATCAACTTTGTCTGCGTGGACGCCCGCGAACGTTTTTACAGCAAGCTGGCCGGTGTTACCGAGCCGGAGCGCAAGCGTAAAATCATTGGCGAAGAGTTCATCCGTGTGTTTGAGGACGAGGCCAAGAAGATCGGTGCTGTAGACTTTTTGGCACAGGGCACCATCTACCCGGACGTTGTGGAAAGCGGCCTGGGCGGTGAATCTGCTACCATCAAGAGCCACCACAATGTTGGTGGCTTGCCGGATTATGTAGACTTTAAGGAAATTGTGGAGCCGCTGCGCGACCTGTTCAAGGATGAAGTCCGCCAGGCTGGCCGTGAACTGGGCTTGCCTGAATATCTGGTCGCCCGCCAGCCGTTCCCCGGCCCCGGCCTTGCCATCCGCATTATCGGCGATATCACCCAGGAAAAGGTTGCCATTGTACAGGATGCTGATGCAATCTGGCGCGAGGAAGTGGATAAGCTGCCCGCCGCTCAGCGCCCCAGCCAGTATTTTGCCGCGCTGACCAACATGCGCAGCGTTGGTGTTATGGGTGATGAGCGCACCTATGATTACGCCATTGCCCTGCGCGCTGTGACCACGACCGACTTTATGACCGCGGAAGTTACCCTGCTGCCCACCGAAACCATTACCACCGCAGCAAACCGCATCGTAAACGAAGTAAAGCATATCAACCGTGTTCTGTTCGACTATACCACCAAGCCGCCAGCAACGATCGAGTTTGAATAATTTGAAATGCTTTAAAAATCCAGTGTTTATGCGGGTTTGAGGCACTTCAAGAAGTCTTTTGATAACAATTTGATAACGGTTGCATGAGAGCTATTATTCTTGTAAGCCAGTGGTTTTGGAGTTAGAGAATGATTGACAGGTGGTTGTGCAACAAATAAATCCATATTATTTATTTAGGAAGCCCTTAGCTGTGGGTAAAAACTCATAGCTAAGGGCTTTTTGTTGTCTTTATTTATCTGGTTTGAGCTGGTCTTGGAACATTAGACCAGCGCGTCGCTAAGTGCCTGCGATGGTACTTTCGCCCAGATTTGCGTGGTATCAAACTCCGGGTAATGGTAACGCCACTCATCGTATTTGTCTTTACTGATTTTCTCGGAAGATAGCTTGTCAGCCTGCTCTTTCCAGGCATTTACAATTTGGCGGACACGTTCTTCATTGGGCAGACCCACGACGATTTGCAAGTGGCGGCAGTCTCCCTTGCCACGCCGGTTTTCCTGCTGTTTATGTCTGTGGGAACGGTCTTCGGTATCGGCGGAACCTCGGTGATTTCCCGCGCCTTGGGCGAGGGGCGAAGAGACTACGCAAAAAAGGTCTGCTCGTTCTGCATGTAGAGCTGTGTTGCTGTCGGGGTGCTGATGTCTGCGCTGTTCCTGATGCTACAGCAAATCCGACTTTTAATCACAGTTCGCTTCGCTCATTGCTGTAAATGCTAAAGCTTACAATAAAAAGTTCCTGAAACCATACAGCAACCTGCTGCGATTTCAGGAACTTTTTATTTGTGATTTATTCGGCCGGGAGCGGATCAATCAAAACTGAGCACGCGCAGCAACATTGCTGCGCACCAAAGCACGTTTCAAGCGGGCCTGGGCAAGTTCCAGCTCACGGGCATCCAGGTTTTTCTGGGCCAGCAATTCCTCGGCGCGGGCTTTGCTGCGCTCAGCGCGTTCTTTGTCAATGGAATCGGCCCATTCAAATGTGGTGGCCAGCAGGCGGCATTCGCCGCCAAACATGCTCAGCATACCGCCCATACAGGCGGCGCTGCGCTGGGTGCCATCCTCCAATGTGATGTGGGCCTCCCCCATGCCAAGGGCAGTGCAATAATCGATGTGACGGGCCATCAGCTGAACCTGCCCGGTGATGGTCCGGCAGGACACCGACTGTACCTGCCCATCAAAAGCAGTGCCGTCCGGCGTCATGATTTTAAGTGGGAAACTGGACATGGTCCTGCCTCCTTACTGCTGCTTGGCCTTAGCCAGAACGTCATCAATCGTACCGGCAAACAGGAAGCAGCTTTCGGGGATGGAATCACATTCGCCGTTCAAAATCATCTTGAAGCCGCGCAGGGTTTCTTTCAACGGCACATACTGGCCGGGCATACCGGTAAACTGCTCCGCAACATGGAACGACTGTGAAAGGAAACGCTGTACCTTACGGGCGCGGTTGACGGTGATCTTATCGTCCTCCGAAAGTTCATCCATGCCCATGATGGCAATGATATCCTGCAGTTCCTTATAGCGCTGTAAAACCTGCTGCACGGCGCGGGCAATCTGGTAATGCTCCTGCCCGACAACTTCCGGGGCCAGAATGCGGGAAGTAGAATCCAGCGGGTCGACAGCCGGATAAATGCCCTGAGAAGCAATATCACGGCTCAGAACCGTGGTAGCATCCAGATGGGTGAAGGTCGTAGCGGGGGCCGGGTCGGTCAAGTCGTCCGCAGGTACATAAACAGCCTGAACAGAAGTGATAGAACCCTTGCGGGTGGAAGTAATACGTTCCTGCAGTGCACCCATTTCCGTTGCCAGCGTGGGCTGATAGCCAACGGCAGAGGGCATACGACCCAGCAGTGCCGAAACTTCGGAGCCGGCCTGGGTAAAGCGGAAGATGTTATCAATGAACAGCAGAACATCCTGATGCTTGACATCGCGGAAGTACTCCGCCATGGTCAGACCGGACAGCGCCACGCGCATACGGGCTCCCGGCGGTTCATTCATCTGGCCATAGACCAGCGCAGTCTTGCTCAAAACGCCGCTTTCGGCCATTTCGCCGTAAAGATCGTTGCCCTCACGGGTACGTTCGCCAACGCCGGTAAAAACAGAATAGCCGTTATGGGCGGTAGCGATGTTATAAATCAGTTCCTGAATCAGCACAGTTTTGCCGACACCGGCACCACCGAACAGACCGATTTTGCCGCCCTTTGCATAGGGGCAGATCAGGTCAACGACCTTGATGCCGGTTTCCAGCAGTTCAGTCGAAGATTCTTGTTCATCGAAAGCAGGGGCCGGGCGGTGGATGGGCCAATGCTCTACCCCGGTGGGGGCAGGCTGTTCATCAACCGGTTCACCCAGCAGGTTGAACACACGGCCAAGGCACGCATCGCCAACGGGAACCTTGATCGGCCCGCCGGTATCCACGGCTTCGGCACCGCGCACAAGGCCATCGGTGGCGGCCATAGCAATGCAGCGCACCACGTTATCGCCAATATGCTGGGCAACTTCTACAATCAGCGGTTTGCCGTTGTTCTGCAGTTCAATCGCATTCAGCAGTTCCGGCAGCTCGCCGTCGGCAAAGCGGATATCCAAAACAGGTCCCATGACCTGCACGACCTTACCGATGTGTTTTTCTGGCATTGCACACACTCCTTTGAGTGAATTTTTAGCGTGCTGTCGGGCTTGTTTCCGGGTGTGTCTGAAAAAACTCTCAGCACTGTTGCATCAGATATTGCCCAAAGGCATACCTGAAGGCAAAGAAATCGGATAAAATTTCGGCTTTTCTGGTGCGCCCTAGCTTTCAGCATCTGCACCGGCCACTATTTCGGTGATTTCCTGCGTGATTGCTGCCTGACGGGCGCGGTTATAATAAAGGTTCAAATGCTCGATCATTTCGCCAGCGTTCTTGGTGGCAGAGTCCATGGCGGTGCGGCGTGCGCCCTGTTCACTGGCAACACTTTCACACAAAGCGCCATACACAACCCCGGCCAAGTATTCCGGGATAATGGCATCAAACACGGCGGCGCTGTCTGGCTCATAGAGCATCAGACTTTGATGCTCGTGGCCCGGCTCCGGCGGTTCGGCATCAAACGGGAGAACCGGCAGAATGATTGCAGTTTGGGTCAGCATGGAAATAAACTGGGTAAAGGCAATGCGAATTTCATCAAAAGCGCCTTCCAGAAACTTCTGGCACACAAGGCGGGAAATTTCAAAGCAGTCGCTGACCGAAATATCCCCTGCGATGGCAAAAGAATCCGTCAAAATCCGGATCTTGTGGCGCTCAAAGTATTCCACTGCCTTTTTGCCGATGGGCAGCACACAATAGTCCCGCCCTTCGGCATCCGCTTCCACGGCTTTTAAGATGTTGCTGTTATAGCCGCCCGCAAGGCCGCGATCACCTGCAATTACAATGTACAGGCAGCACTTTTTCTCGCATTTGGCCAGATATGGGCTACTGAACTCAGAATCCGCAGCCGCAATATCAAACAGCGTAGCATAAAGCGTTTCGAAATAGGGACGGCTGTTTTCCACCCGTTCCTTGGCGCGCCGCAGCTTGCTGGACGCTACCAGCTCCATGGCCTTGGTAATCTGCATGGTGCTTTCCACGCTTTTAATGCGCAGTTTGATTTCTTTCATGGAACCAGCCACCGGCAGCACCCCCTTTGGCGTATTTTGTGATTATCCGGCATTTTTGATAAAGTCCGCCGTGAATGCGGCGAGCACATCTTTCATCTGCTGTTCGGTATCCTGCTTCATATCGCCTGTGGTGCGGATGGCTTCCATCACACCGGCAGCGGTTACATTTTCATCAAGGTACTGATACAGCGCGCTTTCGTACGCGGCGATATCCTTTACAGCAATGTCTTTCAGGTAGCCGTGGACTGTTGCATACAAAATGGCAACCTGCTTTTCTACCGGGATTGGGCTGTTGCGGTCCTGCTTCAGGATTTCCACAATACGCTCGCCCTGTGCCAGACGAGATTTGGTGTCGGCATCCAGGTCGGAGCCAAACTGGGCAAAGCCCTGCAGCTCGCGGTACTGGGAGTAAACCAGCTTCAAGGTACCGGCAACCTTTTTCATCGCCTTGATCTGCGCATTGCCGCCGACACGGGAAACAGAAATGCCGGGGTTGACAGCCGGGCGGATGCCGGAATGGAACAGCTCGGTTTCCAGGAAAATCTGGCCGTCGGTAATGGAAATGACGTTGGTTGGAATATAAGCGGAAACGTCACCAGCCTGCGTTTCAATAATGGGCAGAGCTGTCAGCGAGCCGCCGCCCTTTGCATCGCTCAATTTGGCGGCACGTTCCAACAAACGGCTGTGCAGGTAGAAAACATCGCCGGGGTATGCTTCGCGTCCCGGCGGACGACGAATCAGCAGCGACAGAGCACGGTAGGCAACCGCATGTTTGGAAAGGTCATCATAGATAATAAGCACATGCTTACCCTGATACATAAAGTATTCGCCCATGGCGCAGCCGGCATAAGGCGCAATATACTGCAGGGGCGAAAGCTCCGAAGCTGTGGCGCACACCACAGTGGTGTAAGCCATGGCTCCGTTTTTCTCGAGGTTTTCAACCAGAGAGGCCACAGTAGAACGCTTTTGGCCAATAGCAACATAGATGCAAAGGACATCTTTGCCTTTTTGGTTGATGATCGTATCCGTAGCAATCACGGTCTTACCGGTCTGGCGGTCGCCGATAATCAGCTCACGCTGGCCGCGGCCAATGGGAATCATTGAGTCAATGGCCTTGATGCCGGTCTGCAAAGGCTGCTTGACGGGCTGACGGTCCAGAATGCCGGGCGCCGGGGATTCAATGGCGCGATAGTCGGCAGCATCAATCGGGCCTTTGTCATCAATGGGCTGGCCCAGGGCGTTGACAACGCGGCCAATCAGAGCATCACCGACCGGAACCGACACAACTTTGCCGGTGCGGCGGATGGTACCGCCTTCTTTGATGCCGCTGTCATCGCCAAGCAAAACGATTGATACGCTGTTTTCTTCCAGATTCTGCGCCATACCATAGGTTCCGCTATCAAACTGCACCAGCTCACCGGCCATACAGTTATCAAGGCCGGCGGCGCGGGCAATGCCATCGCCTACCATCGTAACAGTACCGGTCTCCGTCTGCTCAATGGCATTCTGGTAGTATTTGATCTGGGAACGAATAATGCGGGAAATCTGTTCAGGTTCCAGTTGCACTGTTTGGTTCACCACACAATCTATAAAATGAAGGTGGAATCCGGCGGCAGGTGCAAATCAAATCACCACACCGCTGATTTCATTGCGCAGACGTTCCAGCCGGCCCTGCACAGTGCCGTCCAGGCGGGTTCCGCCAAGATCCAGCCGCAGACCGCCCAGAACACTGGGGTCCACTTTTTCCGTCAGGGTAATGGTTTTGCCGGTTACACGCTGCAATTTTTCCTGCAGTCTGCTGCGGGCACTTTCGTCCAGTGCAACAGCGGATACTGCCGTAACTTCCAAAATATTATGGTCCTGGTTGTATCGGTCACGGTAAGCTCTTGCGCAGGCGGGCAGTTCTGGCAGAATGCCTGCTTCGCACAAAATCTTTAAGAAGTTGACAAGATACGGATGCGCCTGCGCAAACGCCTGATCCAGCAACGCACAGCGCTCCTTTTTGGGGACGCTGGGTGTCATCAACAAGCGCAGATAGCCAGGCTCCTGCATTGCGTTGACAGCAACATCCAGCTCCGCCAGAATCCGTTCAGTCAGGCCCTCTTCCGCAGCCAGTTCATACAAACTTGTGCCATAACGCTTTCCGGTTTCGGTCATGAGGCATCCCCCACATTCCGGATAAATTCATCGATCAGGGCCTTGTGGTCCGTCTCGTTGATTTCGCGCTCAACTACCTTGCCTGCAATCTCAACAGCAATGCCGCCAATTTCATTTTTCAGGTCGTTGACTGCTTTCTTGCGTTCCTGTGCAATATCAGCTTCGGCAGCGGCACGCAGGGCAGCTGCTTCGGCACGGGCCTCACCAACAATTTCTTCTTCGCGCTTCTGGGCGCGGGCGGTTGCCTCACGCAAAAGCGTATCGCGTTCATCCCGGATGCTTTGCAGGTGCTGCTGGTATTCCTGTTCCAACTCAGCAGCCTTCTGTTTGGCTGCATCCGCATCGGCGTACATGGTATCAATTTCCGCCTGGCGGTCATCAATCATCTTTTTGACCGGTTTGAACAGGAACTTTTTGAGCACCGCAAAGGTGATCATCATATTGCAGAAAGTGAACAGCGCTGTCCACGGGTCGATGCCAACAAAGCTTTCAAAGCCCGTCACGAGCCATTCCTCCTTTCCTTTTCGGCTATCGTATCCATCAGAAGACGAACAGTAACAACAGGGCGATAACCAGCGAATAAATGCCGGTGGATTCGGTAATGGCGCAGCCAAGGATCATGTTGGTACGCAGCAGGTTTGCCATTTCCGGCTGGCGGGCCATGCCTTCCAGCGCTTTGCCAACGGCATTACCTTCGCCAACTGCAGGGCCGATAGCGCCAAACCCAATTGCGATACCTGCACCGATTGCACAGGCGGCTTTTACGATTGCTGTTTCCATACGAGGTATCCTCCTAAATAAATAAAATTTTACGTTAATCTTCTTCAGGCGGCGGGCAGGCATTGCTGACATAAACCATCGTCAACAGGCTGAACACCAGGGCCTGCACCCCACCAGAAAATACATCGAAATAAAGGCTCATGATGCCGGGAATGCCAACTTCCAGGTATGGCACCCCTGCCAGCCCCAGCAGGGACAAAATGCCGGTTGCGGCAAAGACTGCACCGAAAATTTTGTAAGCCAGCTTTTTCTTGCGTACCCCCAAAACTAGCAGTGCAATGCCCGCCAAGAGGATTACAATACCTGCGGCAATACTTTTGCCAACCAAACCCAGTAGCGCAGCGGAAGCAGTTGCCAGTGCGGAATAAACAAGACTTGTCAGAACACTGCCGCCCGCAATGTTGCCAAAGTGACGGAACGCCATCGAGATGGGCTGGGCAATTTCGGAGACAAGATTCATCGGGGTCATGACGACAACCGGCTCAGTAAAGCCTTTCAGCCAGCCGAGCACACCGTTTGCTTTAATGGAGCAGGCCCAGCAGATCACACTTGTCATCAGGGCCCAAGTAACGGTGGTGGAAAGATCCGCTGTGGAAGAGCGGAAAATACCGGTCATGCCGATGTAGGACCCGAAAATGGAAGACAGGAACAATGCCCCGATATAAGGTGTCCAATAGGAATTATGCTTGCCCATGGTGTCTTCTACCATGCCGTACAGCATAGTAACACCTTTTTCTACCAGTACCTGGCGGCGGCTGGGACGCTTTTGCAGGTTGCTGCCCAGCACAACACCGGCGATGCAGAGCAGCAACATAACCGCAAACGATGAAACCGTTGTCTGCGTGATAGGAATCCCGCCAAACAGTGGAATCGTGAAATAGATCTTAGGCCCGTTCATGGCACTGCATCACCGCCTTTGGAATCTTTGCGGAAAAATTCGATCAGCTTAATGGCAGCCTGTGCAAACAGCAGCGGCAGCAATGCTGCCAGCGGATCACAAACTTTGGCACGGAACAGCAGAACATAAATGACTGCCAGAATTGCCGTGCGCACAACGCTGGAACTCTGGATGCTCATGCGGGCCTTTACGGAGTTATCCCCCGCTGCGGCACGGTCCAGAGCGTTAGAAACGGTAATGCTCAACGCCAGAAAATTGCCCACAGCAATCACAGTGCCCAGCAGGCCACCCAGCAATACCGCTGTGGTAAACCGCCCAACCACTGCATAGATGGCCAGCATAATGGCGGAACAACCGGCGGTTGCCAAAGCCATGCGCCCAACCTGCTGCAAAATGTCCTGATGCTTTTGCATGGATACAGGCTCCTTCCATAACAATTAGTGTTGATTGAACGAGATGGGCGGCGGCTCCTGTTTCTTTTTTGGGGCCCTGCCCTGCCGCTCAATTGCCTTTAATGAACTGCGCAGGCTGCCGATGGCAGCCACCATGCCGAGCGCGAACCCAACCAGGATGACCCAGCCGCCAAGGCCGAATTGTTTGCGCAGCCAGACAGCCCCCAAAAGAAACAGCACCGGCGGAAGCACAACCGATAAACCAAACTGTGTCAGCCAGACAAGGTGCCGTGCGGCATCATAAAGATCCTTCATATGATTTACTGTTCCCATTCTTTCGCTTTGTATCCGCGATGATTCCAGTATAAACTCTTTCTGCAACAATTTCAACATAAATTTTACATGTTTTTATATAAATTTTGTAGTCAAATGAGCAAAAAACAGACAATGTTTTTCAAAATTGCGGTTTTTCCCTATGATGGAAGCAAAAAAGCTCTGCCAACAGTAAAGCTTAAAATGTGTATAATAAAAGTGCAATCGAACAAATCCGATATTTTGACCAATTAGAACGGCTATCTTTATCCAATCGGGCATTAAGTGGCTCGACCGGGATTTTCCCCAAGGCAAGAAGGCGTGTCAGACACGCACCGCCCAGAGAACAGCCATCCGGGCTCATTGCTTCTCTTTGAAATTCCGTTGCTTTTTTCGACATGATCGCACCTCTTTGATGCGTGCCAAATCAGCTGCCGCCTGCTGTGACGGGGCACCGGGCGCAGGGCACCTTCTTTTGCCGTGGGGATATAGCTGCGGTCGTGGGAATCCGAAAAATAAGGGCGAAGAGTATAGTGATTTTCGCCGGTTTTCCGCAAAAGCTCTGCAGACCAACGGTTTCGATTTCATGAACCACAAGTTTCCCATAAACCACGAGCATTCCTGCTTGATACTGTGCCATATTGATCCTCTTTCATCCAGATGGAACAGCCTGTACAAAACAGTCTTTTCAGCGTACTTTTGCGCTCCACCTTATTGTGCCACGGCTGGGCGGCTGGCTTCCAAGGGAATCTTCCACGAAGTTTGTCTCGTGCAATCTGCGCAGAATGTTCAGCATAATTCTTGTGCAAAACTGCCTTTGCAAATTCCCGGCAGGCAGGCTATAATAATTTCGTACAACGAGTAGCACTCATGCGTAAAACCGGTTGCATGAGGGCTGCCCGTTGTTTTTGTTTGCCCTAAAATGGAAAGGTAAAGGTGAATCCCATGGAAAGTTCCAATCAATTCCTTGGCACGGAACGCATCGGCAAGCTGATGCAGAAATACGCGATCCCGTGCATTATTTCGCTGCTGGTCGGCGCGCTGTATAACATCGTGGACCAGATCTTTATTGCAAACGCCAGCTATCTGGGCTCTTACGGCAACGCCGCCAACACGGTTGTGTTCCCGCTTACGGTTGTGGCACTGGCCATTGCGGTCATGATCGGTGACGGCTGCTGTGCTTTCGTCAGCATCAGCCTTGGACAGAACGAAGTGCCTAAGGCAAAGCGGAGCGTCGGCAACGCAGTGGTCATGTGTCTGGTCAGCAGCATCGTGCTGGCAGCTCTCTATCTGGTTTTTGCGGACAACATTCTTGCCATGTTCGGCGGAACGGTGAACGCCGAGACCTATCACCACTCGCAGGAATATTTCTTTTATATCACGCTGGGCGTGCCCTTTTATATGTTCGGGCAGGCCATGAACCCCATCATCCGCGCGGATGGCAACCCCCGGTTTGCCATGATCTCCACCCTTGCGGGTGCGGTGCTGAACATTATTCTGGACCCTGTTTTCATTTTCGGCTTCCGCTGGGGCATGATGGGCGCGGCAGTGGCTACCGTGATCGGTCAGCTGGTCACGGCGGTGCTGGCGGTGTGGTATCTGCTGCACATGAAGATCATCCGTCCTGAAAAGGGCGACTACCGGCTGAAGGGCTCCATCTGCGGCCGCACCCTGACCCTTGGTATTACCAGCTTTCTGTCCCAGATCAGCCTTGTGGCGGCAATGGCAGCCATCAACAACATGATCCGCAAATACGGCGCACTGGATGCCGTGTTCGGGCAGGAGCAGTACGCGCAGATCCCCATGGCCGTGGTGGGCATCGTGATGAAGTTCTTCCAGATCGTCATCTCCATCGTGGTGGGCATGGCGGCCGGCTGCATCCCCGTGGTAGGCTTCAACATGGGCGCTAAAAAGCCCGCCCGCGTGAAGGAACTGTTCACAAAGCTGCTGCTGGCAGAAGCGGCCGTGGGCGTTGTCGCGCTGGTGCTGGTGGAGGGCTTCCCGCGGCAGCTGATCGCCCTGTTCGGTGCCGCCAACGAGAGCGTTTACTACACAGACTTCGCCGTGAAGTCCTTCCGCATCTACCTGTGCATGATCGTTCTGGCCTGTGTCAACAAGGCCTGCTTCATCTTTTTGCAGGCCATGGGCAAGGCGGCAGAATCCACCGCCCTGTCCATGGTGCGTGAGGTGGTGTTCGGCGTGGGCTTTGCCCTGCTGCTGCCCCGGTTCTTCGGGCTGGACGGCGTGCTGTACTCCATGCCCATGTCGGATATCCTTACCTTCCTGATCGCAGGTTATCTGATCTGCAAGACCTACCGTGAACTGAACGGGAAAGGAGAACTCTAATGGAAAAGCGCATCATTACCATCAGCCGCGAGTTTGGCAGCGGCGGCAGAACCATCGGCAAGCTGGTGGCCGAGCATCTGGGCATCCAGTGCTACGACGCCGAACTGATCCAGAAACTGGCTGCCGAAAGCGGCTTTGACGAAAGCTACGTCAAGGAGGCTGGAGAATACACTCCCGGCGGCTTCCTCGCCTCTGCCTTCACCGACCGCAGCTTCGGCCCCACCAACGAGGATCTGCTCTGGAAGCTGCAATACCGGATCATCCGGGAGCTTGCGGAAAAAGAGCCCTGCGTCATCGTGGGACGCTGCGCCGACTTTATTCTGCAGGACCGCACCGACTGCCTGAAGGTCTTTGTCCATGCCGACATGAAGTTCCGGGCAGACCGCATCGTGCGGGTCTACGGAGAGCGGGAAAAATCTCCCGAAGCCCGGCTGAAGGAGAAGGACAAGCGCCGCGCTGCCTACTACCGCTTTTATACCGATATGAAGTGGGGTAATGCCGCCAACTATCATGTCGCGCTGGACAGCGGGGTAATTGGAATTGAAAAATGTGCCAAAGTCATTGAAAGCCTAGCATAAGCTGTAAATTCCGACACCGTCCCTGAGACAATAGAGCAAAACACCGCCCACCTGCGTTCCGTTACGCAGATGGGCGGCGTTTTTTGTTCATGGCGGTTTTATGGGAAGATCAATCTTCTAACCCATGACTTCCAGCCACATTCTTCAAATATTCCTCCGGATCACCATTCAAAATCAAATCCGCATAGTCCAGTGGGTCATTGTAGATAAGGTAGCCCAACTCTGACCGCTGTGCCATGGTCACATCCAGTTCATCCTCGACCACGGTGCAGTCAATGAAGACTTTTCTCCCATCCCGGAGCAGCAATTCACGCACCCAGTGTCCATGTTAAAATGGCAGGCTCTTTCATCGTACTTCATGTTCGTGGCCTTTCTACCTTACGGCACCTATACAGTTGCGACGTTACCACGGATAAACCGTGTTCCTTGCACAGCCGGTCGCTGGTGCGCCGGATATAGGCATACGACCCAGCCGCCGGGACGTTTGCAAACTGGTTGATACAGACCCGGCGGCGGCAGACCTGCAGGCGGTAGAAGATGATCTGTTCCGCGAACAGCTGCATGATGCAATCGAAGAAGCCCTTGCTAAGCTGTCAGGCAATGAAGCCGATGTTATCCGGCGGCGATATTATCAGCGGCAGACCTGGGCCGAAATTGAAGAGGATTCCGGCATTAAAACCAGCCAAGGCAGAACGACAGAACACAGCGCACTAACCAAGCTGCGCCGCAATCCGGTATTGAACCGCTTCCACGAGGAAGTTATTACATACCATTCCTACACCGGCACCGGCTTTGCCGCCTGGAAGCACGGCGGCAGCGTAGAAGAATGCCTAATTGAGTATCTGGACGCGAAAGGCGCGTACCTGTACGGGGGTGCGGTACAACAAAAAGAAAGCACCTAAAAACTTACGTTTCTAGGTGCTTTTCTTTGGTGCGGATGAAGGGATTTGAACCCACACTCTTTTAAGGGAACTAGAACCTGAATCTAGCGCGTCTGCCAGTTCCGCCACATCCGCTTATTTTGTTTGGCCGCCTCACCGGCGACGAGTATTATTATAACCAGCAGTACCACTTTTGTCAACAGATATTTTCATATTTTTTTTAATTTTTTCAAATTTGTTTCGCAAAGCAAGAAACAAAACGGTAGAACGTCGCTTCCCGCTTGCCTATCTTTTGCTTTTGCCTTTTCTTTCACACAAAAGTGTTTCCTTTACTTCGTGTGCGGCTCCGGGCTGCTGTCAATCAGAGCTTGGCGCAGCGGAAGGAAGCTGAAATGAAAGTCATCATACCCGCTCTTGCACTCCTGCAGATAGCGGCGGGAAGGAACACCCAAGGGGTGGCTGGTGGGCAGGGTGTAAAGGATTGCTTCAATATTATGCAGAACTTCCCGTCGCGTAGTGACGTCCCAGACGCACTGTACCTGCATTGTCTGCTTCTGGTAGAAATAAGGAACCCCCGCATAGACATCCAGAGCCTGCTCGTCTTTATCAGAAATCTCATAAACCCCGCAGCCCACCATAGACGGACACCAGGGCTGCTGAAAATCCGTGGTCAAAAAGCAGCCATTCTTGGAACCACGGAAGACCAGGCGCACACCGAATAAATATGTATACCCGACCACACGGGCATTGGGGCAATGCTGGCGCATCTGCACCAGGTTGAGGTTGGGACCGTAAGCCAAGTAATACTTCATTTTCAGTTTGCCTCCATTTTACAATTCCGTAATAATTATATTGTAATTCTGATATGTCGATAACGCAAGGCACCAAGTTACACAAACTTATTACCTTGGGATTGTTGGGGTTTCTGTTGTTCTGCTGTTTTTATGGGCAATTACGGTATAAATAGTTTAGATTGTGAGATTTCACCTCAAAATCGGACGGCAACGGCATGACTGGATGGTTCTAAGATCATATCGTTTTTCATGTGTTTACAGCTTTTCAGGCTGGTGAAAATATGCTATGATAAAGTTGTTCATTTTGGATTGCGGCGTTGGAAAAATCGGGGCTCTGTCCCCTGCCGAATCCGCAGCAGGCCGTGGTAGTGGCGGCTGAACATAATGATGGCCAGGGCCAAAGTTAGAATGCCGCTTTCTGGGCCATAGGAAAGCCACGCGGGCAGGATGGCCAGCGCTGGGATCATCACAGCCCCCAACGGCAGGTAGCCGAGCCACAGGACCAGTGCCCCGCCAGCGATGCAGCAAAGCGTGCCCCAAAACGGAAGATACAAAACGAGCCAAACGCAGGTTACCGCAACCCCCTTGCCGCCGCGGAACCTTGCCCATGCGGGATAGTTATGGCCCAGCACTGCGCCAAGCCCGGCATATAAAATCGACGCCTGCCCGATCAGTGGTGCCGTAGCATAATACGCCGCACCGCAGGCGGCAACCGTTTTTAACGTATCACCTGCCAGGGTTAGCAGCCCGGCCCCCTTGCCCAGTTGGGCCATGATATTAGCCATGCCGGGGTTGCCGGTGCCAAGCTGCCGCGCGCTTTTGCCGGAAACAACGCGGGCGACAACTTCTGCCGTAAGAAAACTGCCGAACAGATAACCCAGCAGGATACAGGCCAGCCGGGCGGCCAAGGCGTCTGGATGCATAAATGATAGCTCCTTTTTACCACTGTTTGGGCAGCGGTTATCTTTTATTATATTATAGTCCCCTGTGCAAGGGGGCAATACGAGGGATATCCATGAATTTTGATGAGCTGAAACAGCAATGCCTGGCGTGCCAGCGCTGCGGATTGTGTGAGACCCGCACCCATGTGGTGTTTGGGCAGGGTGTGACGGACGCCGAGGTTCTTTTTGTGGGCGAAGGCCCCGGCGCCAACGAGGACGCACAAGGCCTGCCGTTTGTGGGCCGCAGCGGCCAGCTGCTGGACCATTACCTGGAAGCGATTGACCTTGACCGCAGCAAAAATATTTATATTGCCAATATTGTTAAGTGCCGCCCGCCGGAAAACCGCGACCCTGCCCCGGAAGAATCCGCCACCTGCCTGCCGTGGCTGCGTATGCAGTTCCGGCTGCTGCGCCCAAAAATTGTGGTGTGCTTGGGCCGCATTGCCGCCCAGCAGATGATTGGAAAAGACTTTTCCGTCACGCGGGATCACGGTAAGTTTTTTGATAAGCAGGGCACATTGTTTATGGCAACTCTGCACCCGGCAGCGCTGCTGCGCAACCCAAAAAGCAAAATATCCGCGTTTGAAGATTTTGTAGCCCTGCGCGAGAAAATTGAGCAGGTGTGTGACCATACCTATAACCGCAGCTGACTGCCCCTGACAGGAGGACGAGCCCTTGCAGGAACCTGTATCCCCAATACAAATCACGCTGTCGGTGCGCCAGCTGGTGGAATTCTTGCGCCGGGTTGGCAGCATTGACAACCGCTTTACCGGCTTTGACCGCGCCAATGAGGGCGCACGCATCCACCGCAAATTGCAGCGCGCCGCTGTAAAAGAACATGCCGATTACGCCGCGGAGGTATTTCTTCGCGGTATTTTTTCGTATGAAGAAATTGAATTTACGCTGGAAGGCCGCGCCGATGGCATTTTTACCGCAGCGGACGGTGTTACCGTGGTGGATGAGATCAAGACCACCGCATGCCCGGCGGCAGATATTACCCCGGATTTTGCACCGGAGCACTGGGCACAGGCTATTGTGTATGCAGCAATTTATGCGGCACAGCATGAGTTGGAAGAGATGCGGGTTCAGCTGACCTATTTCCAGGTAGATGAAGAGCTGATTCTGCGGTTTGAGCGGCATTACACCGCGCAGCAGCTGCAGGAGGAAGTGGAAGCCCTGCTGGCGGAATATGCCCCCTGGGCGCGGCGGGCGGTTGAGTGGAAAAAGGCCCGGAACTCGGATTTGCAGGCCATGCAGTTCCCTTTCCCTGCGTATCGCCCCGGGCAGCGTGCGATGGCGGGCGAGGTATACAAAGTGTGCCGGGACGGCGGCCGGCTTTTGTGCCAGGCACCAACCGGGATTGGTAAATCCATGAGCGTGCTGTTCCCTGCCCTGAAATCTATGGGCAATGAGAGTGTGGGACCGATTTTTTATTTAACGGCCCGCGGCACAACCCGTGCGGCAGCGGAAAACGCACTGGCGATCCTGCGCGATACCGAGCCGGAACTGCACCTGCGCAGTGTAACGCTGACAGCGAAAGACAAGATCTGCCTGTGTGAAACGCGGGAGTGTACCCCGGAAACCTGCCCCTATGCCAACGGGTATTATGCCCGCATCAAAGGCGCTCTGTGGGATATGCTGGATGTCCCCTGCCTGACGGCGGAAACCTTGCAGGAATATGCAGAACGCCACACGGTATGCCCCTTTGAGCTGGGGCTGGACAGCAGCCTGTGGAGCGATGTGATTATTGGGGATTACAATTATCTGTTTGATCCGGTTGTACATCTGGTGCGATTTTTTGAATCTGCCGGGGATTATATCTTCCTGGTGGATGAAGCGCACAACCTGCCGGGGCGTGCGCGGGAAATGCACAGTGCTGCCCTGGCCAAAACCAGCTTTTATGAAGCGAAGAAGCTGTTGGGCAAAGGCAAAAGCAGCCTGAAAAACGCTCTGACCAAAGTAAATGATGTATTTATTGAATGGCGCCACCGTGCCGAGGAAGAAACTGCCGCCAGAGATGGACGGTTTGGCAAAACATTCTTTCTAAAAGAGCGCAGCGAGGAGTTTGATCACCTGCTGAACCGTCTGTGTGAACCGTTGGAAGCATGGCTGGACGACCACCGAGAACCGGATGAAACCCACACGGCACTGCTGCAGTTGTATTTTGATGTGCGGGCCTGGCTGCGCGTAGCGGATACCTTTGACGATCATTTTGTGCTGCAAATCACGGCATCCGGCAGCGAGGTGCGTGCAGCGCAGCTCTGCCTTGACCCCAGCGCCTTTTTGGCGGATAGTTTTGCCCTGGGGCGCGCCGCGGTGCTGTTCAGTGCAACGCTGGCCCCGGCCAGTTATTATAAGGACCTGTGCGGCGTGCCGGAAGCACGGGCCGTTGCCCTGCGCAGCCCCTTCCCCGCGGGCAATCAGGGACTGTTCTGCATCGGCAATGTCAGCACCCGGTATAAGGACAGGGATGCAAGCCTTGCCATTGTGGCGGAAAGCCTGGCGACGATGGTGCGGGCGCGCTGCGGGAATTATCTGGCGTTTTTCCCCAGTTATGCGTATATGGAACAGGCTTATGCACAGTTCAAGGAGCACTGCCCGGAAATCAACTGCATCAAGCAGGAAAACGCGATGGATGAACAGCAGAAAGCGGCCTTTTTGGCCCAGTTTGTGCCGGGCCCCAGCCAACCCCTGCTTGGCTTTGCCGTGATGGGCGGCGTATTTGGGGAGGGCGTTGACCTGACCGGCGACCGGCTGATTGGTGTAGGCATCGTGGGCCCAGGGCTGCCGCAGGTTGGACCCCGGCAGGAGCAGTTGCGGGACTATTTTGAGCAGACACGCGGTTCCGGCTTTGACTACGCCTACCGTTACCCCGGCATGAACAAGGTGCTACAAGCCGCCGGGCGTGTGATCCGCACCCCGCGGGACAAAGGCGTGGTGCTGCTGATCGATAACCGCTTTGCCATGCCGGACTACCGCCGCCTGATGCCCCCGCATTGGAGCCACCTGAAAATGATTTATGATACAGAAGAGCTGGAACGGGAACTCTGGCGGTTTTGGGAAGAATAAAAACAAAACAGCACCGCAATCTTTGCCGTGCACATCGTCTTACTTGACTGTGTGTGCAACAAACTGCGGTGCTGTTTTTGCTTTGCTATTTAGAAGGTGGATTATTTCAGGGTGCTGGCCCACTCGTCAGGCTTGAATCCGACAAGGACAAAATCATCCCCGACCACCAAAGGCCGCTTGACAAGCATGCCATCTGTGGCAAGCAGGTGCAGCTGCTCATCCTCGGTCATGGTGGGCAGTTTGTCTTTCAGGGCAAGCGATTTATATTTCAGGCCGCTTGTATTAAAAAAGCGGCGCAGGGGCAGCCCGCTGCGAGCGTGCCATTCTTTCAGCTCTTCATAGGTGGGGGGCTGCTCCAGAATATGGCGGTCGGTGTAAGCAACGCCGTTTTCATCCAGCCAGCATTTGGCCTTTTGGCAGGTAGAGCATTTGGGATATTCAATAAACAGCATAATAAGCTCCTTTGGGTTATTCAACCGGGATTTGGGCTAGCTGGGCATCCAGCTGATTCAATGCGCTTTCCGGCAATGCCGCCTGCAGGAAGCCGGAAATTTCGCGCAGGCTGATTCCCTGGGAAAGTGGGTTAGACACAATGGCCTGCCACATATCCCCCAGCACAGCCTGCAGCAGAGCGCTGGCCTGCGGGTTCTTCATCAACCTGCGCACCGGCATATTCAGGCTGAGCGGCCCGGCGGCAAGCTGGGCGGCAAGCTCGGGATCCGGTGCGGTAACGCCCAGGCAGCCCCACAGCTTTTGCAAAAAGTCAACGCTCATCGGCAGCCATTGGGCGGTTGCCGGGTTGACACGGGAAGCTTCCGGCCCGGAGGTACAGGCAGTGGCAAGGGAAATGCCGTGTGCCCCGGTCGGGAAGAGGTGCAGCGCAAACGGGATGCTGTGGTCAGCCAAAGCATCTGCAAAAACAAGGCTGTTCTTAACAGGAACCAGCGCGTCCCCCTGGGTAGCAAACAGGAATGTGGGCGGGGTGTCATCATCAACCAGCGCGTGCAGGTCAGGTTCCTGGCGGCCAGCGACGGTCCACATTGCGCCCAGCGTTGCGGCATAGCCCAACACAAGGGCGTTGGGGCGCTGTGCCTTGGGCAGCAGTGTGCCCAGCGAAGCAACCAAATGCCCACCGGCAGAAAAGCCAATGGCGGCGATCTGCTGCGGGTCAATTTCCAGCTCCGCGGCGTTGGCGCGCAGGTAATCCATTGCGGCGGCACCATCCTGTAATGCTTTGTCAATCGGGGTGGTTGCATCTGCCGTATAGCGCAGAACAAACGCATTGAACCCCTGTGCCATATAAGCCAGGGCAACCGGTTCGCCCTCACGGTCAGAGCAATACTGGTAGCCGCCGCCGGGCACGACCAGCATAGCCGGGCGGATGGCGGCATTTGGCATTTTGGGGCTTTGGTCCTGCAGATAGCAGGTCAGAACAGCCTGGTTAGGAGCAAGTGTAACGGTGATGATTTTCACGGAAATCCCTCGCTTTCGCGCACATATTTAACATTTGACTGTATTGTAGCATTTGTGCCGGAAAACGACAAGCGAGATTGCAAAAGTTTTGTTCAAATTTTATATATTGTCCATATCACTTGTGATTTAAGGGGTGCAGTTCTTCCTGCTGCTCCTGCAAGGTTTTACCGATGGTGTGCTCCATGGCTTTTACATCCTGGTGCAAAGCGGCGGCTTCCCGCTGCAGTTCAGGGTTCTCTTCGATGTCTTCACGGATAAACATGAAGCTAAGGCTGACCAGCAACGAAGCACAGCAGAACCAGATCACACGGTTGCCAAAATGGATGGTCAGCAGACTGCCGGCAGCGGCCCCCACAGCAAACAGTGCAATTACAGCAAAATACTGCATGGCGCGGCGCAATACAGCGCGGTCTTTTGTGTGCAGGCCGGTGTACAGGTACTGCATACCGCTGCGCATGTTGCCAATGCACATGGTGCTGGCATATGCATTGCCGTGCACCTTGCGGAAAGATTGTACCTGCATGGCGCAGACAAAGCTGACCAGCATATTGGCCAGCCAGTCCAGATTGTTGGGGATAAAGCCAACAACAAACAACAGTGCAATCTCAATCAGCAAAATCAGCTGGCGCCAGTGGAATCTCTCCATCAGGTGGTAGCGGTTGCGGATGCCCTCAGCAAAATAGACACCGGCGGCAAAGGCCAGCAGCGGCAAAAGATAGCGCAGCGCTTTGTCAAAATCACCCTCGCAAAAATTGGTGGCCATCAGCACGATATTGCCGGTTTGAGCGTTGGCAAAAACCTTGCCGCGGCCCATGTAGGTGTAAGCGTCCTGAAATCCGCCGGACAGGGTTAGAAATACTGTCGTACGGAATGCTTCGGACATTTGGCGGCTATGTGTAGCCATGATGATCCCCCTCCCCGCCTGCTGTTTGGGCAGGCTGTTTTTCTCTTTTTCTGGTTGTCCTAAATAACCTTATATACTTTTGATTTTTTATTGCCTGGTGCGCTTCCCTGTATGGAACTGCGCTGCGGCAAACTTAAAATTCAATGCCTTTTCTTGCCGGAATGCCTTTTTCGTATGGGTGGCGGCGGCAGCACATTTCAGTAATGTAATCTGCAGCATCCAGCATCCAGGGGGCCGGGTCGCGGCCGGTCATTGCCAGTTCCTGCTCGGCAGGCTTGTGCAGTACGGCGTTTTGCAGCAACTCTCGGTCCACCATGTTCAGATTCCAGGCGGCGCAGGCTTCGTCCAGAATCAAAAGGTCCGCCGGTTCGGCAAGCGCCCGGCGCAGGTTTTCAGTTTGCAGGGCACGGGTGGCGGCCTTTTCCTCCTCATTCATCTGGAATACAAACTTCTGCCCGGCTTTGCCGCGGTAGAAGGTAGCGCCAAGGGTTTGCAGCGGTTCCAGTTCCCCGGTTGCACCGCCTTTCAAAAATTGCACGATCACCACGCGCCGCCCGCAGCCCAGCGCCCGCACAGCCAAGCCCATGGCAGCTGTGGTTTTGCCCTTGCCGTCACCGTGGTATAAATGAATCAAACCATTGCTCATAAGGCTGCCTCGCTTTGTGTGGCTTTGGTATACTGCACGGTTTCCAACAGCTGCAAGGTGTGGTCTGTTTGCCAGTTGGCGGCATCCAGGCGGTAGCCGCCCGCGTTGGGACCGCACCAGTCGTGATAATCCCGCCGCGGCAGACCGTAACGGGACATAACCGCCATCTGGATGCCGCCGTGCGCTACAATCACCAGCTGCTGTTTGTGCTGCGCAAGGCTTTCTTCCACCAGTTTGGCAAAGGCGGCACAGCTGCGGTTACAAAAATCCTGAATGCGCTCCCCATCCGGACGGGCAGCAGTCTTGTTGGCTTCCAGCCAGGCAAGGTAGTCGGGGTCGTGCTCAATGTGGATATAATGCCGCCCCTCAAAACTGCCAAAGCACATTTCCCGCAAGTCCTGTACAATGATCTGCGGGCAGCCGGGGAAAAAGATTTCCGCCGTCTGCCGTGCGCGGATGAGCGGGCTGACATAGGCAACATCCGGCATAAACCCAGCCGGGCGCAGCTGGGCGCGGCCCGCGGCGGAAAGCGGGATATCCTGTTGACCCTGGTACCGGTGTTGGGCGTTATATTCTGTCTGCCCATGCCGCAAAAGGTAAATCTGCATGATTTCACATCCTGATATCAATTTTTTATCAAGCTGGCAGTTGCTGCCAATCCCTGCCCGGCTCCGGCGCAGCGGGCCCAAAACCGCCGGAAGTCGAAGTATACAGAAACAACTTTATTATAACATTTTCCCCTTCCTGTGCAAGCCCCGTTGGTACATTGTGCGTATAATGCACCGCTGGTGGGGCCACAATAAGGTTACCATGCGGGCTGCATGGCAAATGATAAGGGAGCGGATGGGAAAGATGCAGGCAGTGCAGGAAATTATCAATGTGTTTGTTGCCAGTGTGGTTTCGCTGGCGGTACTGTTTATTTTAACGCGGCTAGGCGGCAAACGGCAGATTGCCCAGATGAACTTGTTTGATTATGTCAACAGCATTACCATTGGTTCCATTGCGGCAGAGATGGCCACCAACCTGGAACAATGGTACCGCCCGCTTACCGCCATGATCGTGTATGGTATCGCAGCTTTTGCGGTACATTACGGCACCTGCAAAAACCGGAACGTCCGCCTTTGGTTGAGCGGACAGGCCATTCCACTGATGGAGAACGGAACGATTTATAAAGCGGAGCTGGACCGCGCCAAAATAGACCTGAATGAATTTTTAGCACAAGCCAGAGTAGCCGGATATTTTGATTTGAATGAAGTGCAGTGTGCCATGCTGGAAACCAGCGGCCAGATCAGCTTTTTACCCAAAAGTTTCAACCGCCCGGTCACCCCACAGGACCTTGCCATCCAGACAGATCCGGCCAGCAAGTGGTATGACCTGGTGTTGGATGGCAAGCTGATTGAAGAAAACTTGCACACCAGCGGAAAGGACCGCACCTGGTTGAACACCCAGCTTTCCCGCGCGGGCATCGGCCAGTTGAGCGAAACGTTTTATGCTGCCTGTGATAATCAGGACAACTTTTTTGCCTGCCGCGGAGAATAAATACAGAAAAAATGACAGCAAAAAGGGGCCGGTGTTACCCGACCCCCCTTGCGGTTTAGGAATTCAATTATTTGAAGTAACGGTCCAGCAGACCCTGCATGCCGCGGCCATGGCGGGCTTCGTCCTTTGCCATTTCATGCACGGTGTCATGGATGGCGTCCAGATTCAGAGCCTTTGCCTTCTTGGCCAGCTCCATCTTGCCTGCGCAGGCACCAGACTCGGCATCCACACGCATCTGCAGGTTCTTTTTGGTACTGTCGGTCAGGACTTCGCCCAGCAGTTCTGCGAACTTGGAAGCATGCTCAGCTTCCTCAAAAGCGTAACGCTTCCAAGCTTCGGCGATTTCCGGGTAGCCTTCACGGTCGGCAACGCGGCTCATGGCCAGGTACATGCCAACTTCGCTGCACTCGCCGTTAAAGTTCTCACGCAGGCCCTGGATGATATCTTCCGGAGCGTCCTTGGCGATACCGACAACATGCTCGGTCACATAGGAATTATCGGTCTTTTCGATGAACTTGGAAGCGGGAGCCTTGCAGACGGGGCAGAAATCGGGGATGGAGCCCTCAGCAATGTAGCCGCAGACAGTGCAAACATACTTTTTCATAAGAAATACCTCCGAATCAAAATAATGGTTTGTTCTTGGTTTTTAGTTTTATGAGCCGCACAAGACGTTCACTTTTTGAACTCGTTCCCTGTGCTATGGTTATATTATAGCCGCAGAAATGTGAAATGTCAACACTTTTTTAAAAATTTTTAAGACGCTATCTTAAAATGTAATTTTGCTTTCCGCTTTGCTCTTCGGCGGAATAATTCTCTTGACAGCGGGAAAGATCAGGCGCGATACCATATAGGTGCAGGAACCAACGATAAGACCCGCTATCAGCAGCATCGGCGCATAGGTGATTGCCATTTTGTCTGAAAGCAGCGCTGCAGCCCCCAGCAGCTGGCCGCAGTTGTGCGCCAGTGCCCCGCTGACCGAAAAAATGTAGCCTGTGATGGTGAATGGCAATGCCAGAAGCAGGCAGAACACAGCCAGGGAAAGCGCGCCCCCGCACAGCGAAAGAAACCCGGCTGTAACGCCGCGGGTAAGCAACGCAAACAACGCCTTGAGCAGCACAAGATAAAGCGCCGAACGGCGGTTCAAAAACAAAACGGCGTACATGACAACAATATTGGAAAGCCCCAGCTTCATGGCGGGCATCAGGCCAAAAAACGGGGTAAGCATGGATTCCAAAAAAGAGAGCGCCATGGAAAGGGCAAACAGCATGCCAAGCAGGGCGGTTTGTCTGGCTTTGTAGTTCTGCAAGGGGGATTCCTCCATTATTTTATAAGTTACATGGATTCTGTATTTCAAAGTGTAAGGTGGTGGGCGGAGTTTGTCAAGCGCCGGTATTTTTGCGCAAAATTGTGGATGTGAAAGTGTGTGAGATTTACCCTGCAGGACTTGAAAAACAGGTGTAAATCGTGTATCCTATATAAGTACATTATTCTGGTGTACTATAGTAGGTGATCTAAATTCCCAGAGGGCCAAAGAGATAAATTTGAACCCCGAACCAACAAAGGAGAACCATATTATGAAAAAATTGATTTCTGCCTTGGCGGCAGCCGTTTTGTTTGCCACCCTGCTGGCTGGCTGCGGCAGCGGCGCTTCTTCCTCTGCCAGTGCTTCTTCGGAAGCTGCCAGCAGCACGGCTTCTGAGGCAGCCAGCACCGATGCTTCCTCCACCGAGGAAGCCACTGCCAGCGTGGATTTGGGCGCCATCGTGACCGCCATTGAGGCTGTGAACGAAGTGCCCAATGCCCGTACCATCGATGACTTCTCCATGGAGAACGAGATGAACCTGACCCCGGATAACATTGTTGCTTTCCAGGGCGATGTGACCAACGACCAGGCAGACTGTGCTCTGGTATTCGCCGCCCAAGTCAAAGATGGCACCGCTGACGCCGTGAAAGCCGAACTGGAAGCCTATAAGGAATCAATGAGCAGCACGCTGTATGCTGACTTTGCTGATAAAGTTGCCAAGGCACAGGATGCACGCATTGTGGTAAAAGGCAATGTTGTGGTCATGGTCATTGCCGGTGTGAATGGCCCGGATTATTCCGCAATCGACACCGCCATTGACGGGGCACTTGCCTGATAGCACAAACCGATACCAAACAGGCCGCGCCCCAACAGGCTGCGGCCTTGTTTTTTGGTGGGCTGTTCCCCACACTCCCTGAACCAAGAGAGGAGGAACCGCTGTGAATTTTAACAGCGTTGTCTTTTTATTCTGTTTTATGCCGCTGGCGCTGGGGCTGTATTACCTTGTGCCGGGCAGGGTCAAAAATGCGGTGCTGCTGGTGGAAAGCCTGCTGTTTTTCTGCTGGGGCGGTATTACATGGCTGCCGCTGGCCGTAGGCATGGTTGCCATCAACTATGCGGCGGGGCTTCTGCTTGCCCGCCTGCCCGCCGGGGGCAAGCGAAAAATCGTGCTGATTGCTGCCATTGTGCTGACGGCCGCGGCGCTGGTCTACTGCAAATACACGAACTTTTTGCTGGACACGCTCAACGTTATCGCTTCCACCGGGTTTGCCAAGCTGAGTTTTTTGGATGTTTTGCCACTGGGCATCAGCTATTATACGTTTAAGCTCATCAGTTATACTGCGGATGTGTATACCGGCAAGGTAAAAGCGGAACGCAGCCCGGTGGTCTTTGCGGTATATGTTCTGATGTACCCGCAGCTGATCGTTGGCCCGATCGTGAAATACCGGGATATGGCGGACGCCCTGCACCAGACACAGGGACGCTGCACCCTGCAAAAAGCGCAGGATGGTGCTGAAATGTTTGTGTTCGGCCTTGCCAAAAAGGTGATTTTGGCGGATTCCATTGCGGCGCTCTGGCAGGATATCATCGGAACGGGCGGCATTGGGCTGGCGAACGCTTCCCTGCCGCTGGCATGGCTGGGCATTATTGCGTACTCTTTGCAGCTGTACTTTGACTTTGCGGGTTACTCGGAGATGAGCAACGGCCTGAGCCTGATGATGGGCTTTGAATGCCCGGCGAACTTTAACCTGCCGTACATTTCAGGCAGTATTACCGAATTCTGGCGGCGGTGGCACATCAGCCTTTCCGGCTGGTTCCGGGATTACATTTATATCCCGCTGGGCGGCAACCGCTGCAGTGCCGGGCGCCAGATGCTGAACATGCTGGCCGTCTGGGCGCTGACCGGCATCTGGCATGGCGCGAACTGGAACTTTATCTGCTGGGGCCTTTACTATTTCGTGCTGCTTGTCATCGAAAAGAACTTTTTGATGAAGTACCTGAAAAAAGGCAAGGTCTGGCCGCACATTTACACATTGTTCCTGGTGGTACTGGGCTGGGGGCTGTTCACCTGCAACGCCCCCGGTGCACCGCTGGGGCTGCTGCTCAGCCGGTTGTTCATCCCGCAGGGCGGCGTCTCGGCGCTGTATTTCCTGCGCAATTATGCGGTGCTGCTGGTTGTGTGCTGCGTTTGCTCCACCCAACTGCCGGGGCGGTTCTGGCAGTGGTGCAAAGGCAAAGCCCCGCTACGGGCAGCGCTTTGCGGCGTCTGCTTTGTTCTGTGCACGGCGTATGTGGTAGCAGCAACGGGTTCCACCGCACTGTATGCAAACTTTTAAGGGGAGGGATGGCTTTATGGAAAAATATGTTCACCGCAGATCCGACCGTCATCTGCCGCCAGCTTCCCTGATTGTTTTTGCCGCCTTGCTGTGCGGGTTCGCACTGGTCAACCTGTTCTGGCCCAAACGCGAAAACTCGGAGCTGGAAAACCGCAAACTGGCGCAAATGCCAGCGTTCAGCGTAAAAACTTTGCTGAACGGCAAATGGCAGGATGATTTTTCCACCTATCTGCAGGACCAGGTTGCCCTGCGCGATGGGTGGATCAACCTGGAAAGCGCCGTCAATGCCCTCGCGTTTGGCAAAACGGAGGAAAGCGGCATCCTGAACGGCAAAGATGGCTGGATGTTCACCAAGCTGTTTACCGTCAGTACGGATACTGAGAAGCAGCTGGGGAAAAATATCAGTGCCGTCACAAACTTTGCCCAGCGCTACCCCGGCCGGGTCACTTTCTTGCTGGCACCTTCGGCCAGCGATATCTACCCGGAAATGCTGCCGGCCAATGCCCCCATGGTGGACGAAGATGCCATGCTGGATGACATTTTTGCCCAAGTGCAGGCCAGCGGGGCGGATGTGATCGATATGCGCGACGATTACCGCGCCAATAAGGACCAGTATCTGTACTTTAAGACCGACCACCACTGGACACCGGATGGTGCTTACCGCGCTTACCAGCAGTTCTGCACGCTGAAAAATCTGACGCCGTTTGATTGCAATGCCTATACCAAAATTACCGTCCCCGATTTTTACGGCACGCATTATTCTGCTACGCGGCGCTGGAATGCACAGGCAGACAGTTTCAGCTATTATGATCTGCCCAACCAGATGACGGTGTACAAAGTGAACGGCGAAGCAGATTATGAACCGGTGAAAACCGAGGGACTGATGAACCTTGCCAAGCTGGATACTCGTGACAAGTATGGAGCTTTTTTGAATGGCAACAACGGTTATTCGGTGATTGAGGGCAACGGGACGGGCAGCATCCTGGTGGTAAAGGACAGTTATGCCAACAGCTTTATCCCCTACCTGACGGCGAATTATGCGAAAATTGGCGTGGTGGATTTCCGCGGGCTGGCCTATGGTTTAGATTCCACGATTGAAAAAGAGGGCTATGACCAAATCTTGATCCTGTATAACTTCCAGACTTTTATTTCTGACAACAAAGTGATTTATCTGGACCGCCCCACAACGCTGAAGTAAAAACGCCGCAGCCCGCCTGCATTTTGCAGGGCATCCAGCTTGTGCCGGGGAAATGTGATTTTGCGGGAACCTGCAGGAATCCATTTTGAACAGGCGGCCAATAGAAATGCCGATGCTTTAGCCTACGAATCTCACTGTGAGGTATACCGCATGGAACACCAACCTTTTACCATTGCGCAAATGCGCCCCATCCGTGATTGTATGACAGTCTCCCGCCCGGCAAACCTTGGCAAAGAGGTGCCGGTCACCTGGTTTTCCCTTGGGGCGGGTACTTCCATTACGCCGGAAAGCTATGACTGTACGACCCTGTATGTGGGTGCTATGGGCAACGGCCGCTTTATCTTAGGCGAAGATGGCCGGGCAGTTCCCTTTGCGGGGGATGATTTTCTGGCTGTTCCGCCCAAAACACTGTGTGGAACCCGCACGGATATCGGTATGATCTATACTGAAATTATTTTGAAAAAGGAGAATACTATCCTGAACAACATCATCAAAGCTGGCCAGCCCACAGCCCTGAAAGACCTGATTTCTTACGAAGAGGGCAGCATTGCCAATGTTGACCTTGTCCACGCAGACAACATGAAGTTTGTGCTGATGGCATTCGATGCGGGCACCAGCCTGCCCCCACACCGCGCCCCCGGCAACGCCATCCTGACCGCACTGGAAGGCAAAGCAATCATTGACTATGAGGGTCAGGATTACGAGCTGAACGCAGGCGAAAGTTTCCGCTTTGACAAAAACGGCCTGCACAGCGTTACCCCGCAGGGCAAGTTCAAAATGAGCCTGCTGCTTGTGATTGAGTAAAATCAAACCATAAATCGCATTCCCCCGATGCAGAAGTTGACCCTTTTGCATCGGGGGAATTTTTATTGGGAAAGCAGCGTGGAATAGTACGGTTCAGCTCTTTAGCCTAAAGGTGTTGTTTAGTGCCTTAAAGTGCCTGAATAAGATAAAGCAATAACAGGTGTACCGTGTAGGTTTTGACAATTCCGGCTTTATTTCTTATAACAAAACTGCTTTTGTTGGTTCCTTCTAACTCTTGTGCGTGGTAACATTGTGCGGATTGAAATGGTATAGGAGAGTGCTCCCCTGCCGGATGCCATTGATAGCGGCTGCCAGCGGACGGAGGGTGCGCCAAATGAGGAAACGCAGCATGTCTTTTTTGAAAACACCCTGTTTGTGCGGCCTTGACACCGCTCGCTATAAAGGAAGGCTGCAGAGCCGCAACCCCGGAATGACCGGCATCAGCTTAGACATTGATCAACATACAAAACAATAAAACCCCTGCCGCCGTAGAACAATTACATTCTACAGCGGCAGGGGCTGCTGCTTTGATTGGGCTATTTACTGCTTGATGATTGCCTTATTTTTATAGCGCTTGCGCACGGCACCATATTCCAGGTGCGGCTGGCCGCCGTTCACTGTGTCCGCATCAATGGTAACACGGGTAATAGTGGGGTCAGACGGAATTTCGTACATGATGGGGATCAGGATATCCTCCACCACGCTCCGCAGACCGCGGGCGCCGCTCTTGCGTGCAATGGTCTTTTGGGCGATAGCACGCAGGGCAGCATCCGTAAAGGACAGTTCAGCGCTGTCCATAGCCAGCAGCTCTTTGTACTGGCGCACAATGCTGTTTTTGGGCTCGGTCAGAACGCGGATCAAAGATTCCTCGTCCAGCGGGTCCAGCACCGTCACAACCGGCAGACGACCGATCAGCTCCGGAATCAGGCCAAACTTGACCAGATCGTCCGGTTCCACTTTGCGCAGCAGCTTTTGACGGGTTTCCTCGCTGTCCAGGTTGGTGCGCAGCTGGCTGCCAAAGCCGAGGGTGCTCTTGTCGGTACGGGTCTGGATCAGCTTTTCCAGGCCGTCAAAGGCACCGCCGCAGATGAACAGGATGTTCTTGGTGTTGATCTGGATGAATTCCTGCTGCGGATGTTTGCGGCCGCCGTTGGGCGGCACATTGCTGACAGTGCCTTCCAGAATTTTCAGCAATGCCTGCTGCACGCCCTCTCCGCCAACATCGCGGGTGATGGATGGGTTCTCGCTCTTGCGGGTGATCTTATCGATCTCGTCCACATAGATAATACCAACTTCGGCTTTGGGAATATCAAAGTCCGCAGCCTGAATCAGCTTGAGCAGAATGTTCTCAACGTCCTCGCCAACGTAACCGGCTTCGGTCAGGGTGGTGGCGTCCGCAATCGCAAACGGAACGTTCAGCATTTTGGCAAGCGTCTGGGCCAGCAGGGTTTTGCCGGTACCGGACGGGCCAAGCATCAGTACGTTGGACTTTTGCAGCTCTACGTGGCTTTCCTGCCCGGAAAGAATGCGCTTATAATGGTTGTAGACAGAAACCGCCAGCACGCGCTTGGCATCGTCCTGACCAATGACATACTGGTCAAGGCCAGCTTTGATCTCAGCAGGCGTCATGATGTTGACATCCGCCAAAGGGTCAACGCCGGAATGCCCGCGGGAAGCCGCAGCACGGCGTTCCGGCGTTGCGCGCGGCGGTTCGGGTACGTTGCCATCCTTATACAGGGCACTGTAGCACATATCAATGCAATCTTTGCAGATGTTTACGCCGGGGCCGATGATAAGCTGATCCACCTGGCTTTGGGAACGGCCGCAAAAGCTGCAAATCATTTCACGTTTTCCGTCCTTGCCGGAAATCGAATTTGCCATTTCCTAATTCCCCCGGTTTTAGTGTTTTACAATGATCTCATCGATCAGGCCATAGGCCTTGGCTTCCTCTGCGGTCAGGTAGTTATCGCGGTCAGTATCTTTCTCCACAACCTCAAGAGGCTGGCCGGTATACTCGCTGAGCATGCGGTTCATCTTTTTCTTGATCTGCACAAGGTGGTTGGCATGGATCTGGATGTCGCTTGCCTGGCCGGAAAGGCCACCGCCCTGGCCGCCGGAAATCAGCGGCTGATGGATCAGGATCTCAGAATTCGGCAGGGCGAAACGCTTGCCCTTGGTGCCGCTGGCCAGCAAAAATGCACCCATGGAAGCAGCCATGCCCACGCAGATGGTGGAAACATCGCACTTGATATACTTCATGGTATCGTGGATGGCCATACCGTCGGTAATGGAACCGCCAGGGCTGTTGATGTAGAAGCTGATATCTTTTTCGGGGTCCTGCCCTTCCAGATACAACAGCTGTGCAATGATCACGCTCGCGGAAGTGGGGTTGACATCCTCGCTCAGAACGATAATACGGTCGTTCAACAGGCGGGAGAAAATATCATAGCTGCGCTCACCGCGCGCAGTCTGCTCAACAACATAAGGTACCAGGCTCATTCGGTTCCCTCCTTAAAACAATGGTAATGGTTCCGGGCTGTTACAGCCCGGAGAGCAGAGAACAAATCTCCATGATTCGATAAGAGCCGATACAACGGCAAAGCACGCTGTATCGGCTTTTATACAATCTTGCTATCGGGCAAAGCCAGGGCTATGGGTTAGTCCTGCTTTGCCTCTTCTTTGGGCTCAGCGGTCACAACGTTAGCCTTTTCCTTAACAAAGTCGATTGCCTTATTGATTGCCAGGTCAGCCTTAACAGCAGCGGCGTCCACAATGCTCTTAACCTTGTCGGCTTCCATCTTGTAAGCGTCAGCAATGCGCTTAACTTCTTCCTCGAACTCCTCGTCAGAAGCGGTGATGCCTTCCTTGGCAACGATAGCTTCCATGGCCAGGCGCATCTTGACCTGCTTGTCAGCCTGCTCCTTGAACTGTGCACGGAACTGCTCGATGTTCATGCCCATATACTTCAGGTAGTCAGCCAGCTTCAGGCCCTGCTGAGAAATGCGGTACTCGAAGTCCTGAACCAGCTCGTCGATGCGGCTGTCAATCATGGCGTCAGGAATATCAGCCTTCATGTTGGCGATAACCTGATCCATCAGATCGTTCTCGACCTTCTGCTCAGCCTGCTTGTCCAGGTTGGTCTTGATGTTGTTGCGGATGGAATCCTTCAGCTCGTCCAGGGTGTCGTACTCGCTGACGTCCTTTGCAAAGTCGTCATCCAGAGAGGGCAGCTCCTTGTACTTGACTTCATGCAGCTTGATCTTGAAGGTTGCATCCTTGCCAGCCAGCTCGGCAGCGCCGTATTCCTCGGGGAACTTGACGTTGACGTCGAACTCTTCGCCAGCGGAATGGCCAACAACCTGATCCTCGAAACCGGGGATGAAGGAGCCGGAGCCCAGAACCAGAGAGTAATGCTCTGCCTTGCCGCCCTCAAAAGCCTTGCCATCAACAAAGCCCTCAAAGTCGATATCAACGGTATCACCGTTCTCAGCAGCGCCCTCACGGGTCAGCAGACGGCCGTTGCGGTCCTGCATGCGCTTCACTTCGGCGTCAACATCTGCCTCGTTGACATTCTTGGCTTCTTTGGTCACAGTTAAACCGGCATACTCGCCCAGTTCAACTTCGGGCTTGACAGCAACCTTGACCTTCAGCACAACGCCGTCAGCCTCAGACATGGAAACGACCTCGGGATCGGGGCGGCCGACAACATCGATCTTTGCTTCCTTCACAGCGGCCTCATAAGCCTCCGGGAACAGATCATTGACAGCGTCATAATGGAAAATGTCAGAACCGTACATCTTCTCGATCATATGACGGGGAGCCTTGCCCTTGCGGAAGCCGGGAATGGCATATTTTTTGCCTTCGCGCTTGAACGCATTGTTCACAGCGGCCTTGAAGGTCTCAGCGTCGATAGAGAACTGCAATTCTACCATGCTCTTTTCGAGCTTTTCACAGGAAATCAGATTCATTTGAAAATCCTCCAAACATAGAAATACAATGTATTATATCATGTACCGGCAAAGAATACCAGCCCATTTTGAAATAAAATTCCCTTTACAGGCAAAAAAATTGAAAAAAGCTGCAAACAAATGCTTTAATCACAGATTTTATAAGGGCAAAAATGCAAACCGTCCGCCGAAACCAGCTTGTAGCGGATACCATCCACTTCGCGCTGGATGGCCCCGCGGATGGACTTTCCGTGCAGGTGGCCGTAATAACATTGCTGCACGCCAAACTCATGCAGGATATCCACCAACGGCTGTGCGCACCCGCCGGGATAGACTGGCGGGTAATGCAGAAATGCAATTTTCTGTGCGCTCCCCCCTGCCTGCAGCGACATGCGCAGGCGGCCGGCTTCGCGCGCCATGATCTTGGCATCTTGGGCGTTGGTATCGTCAAACGGCCAGCCGCGGGTGCCGCACAAGGCATAATTCCCCACCATGCAGGCATTGTTATGCAGGATGTGCATGGTATCAAAGCCGTTTTCTGTCAGGTAGCGCTCCATCTTGCGGGCGGTCGTCCACCAATAATCATGGTTGCCTTTCAGCAGCCATTTTTGACCCGGCAGGTTTTGGATAAACGCAAAGTCGGTTTTGGTGTCCTCCAGCTTCATGGCCCAGCTGGTATCCCCCGCCAGAACGACTGTATCCTGCGGGGAGATCAGCGTGCGCCAGTTTGCTTCCAACTTGGGCAGATAGCCTTCCCAACCTTCAAAAACATCCATCGGCTTATCCCCGCCGAGAGAAAGGTGAAGATCACCAACCACAAAAATTGCCATATGCACCCCCGGCAGTATATCCTGGTGTATTCTGCCCATACTGATAGAGCACGCAAAAGCAAACGCTTTTGTGCCTTACCAAGAAAGGAGAAGCACCATGATGGAAGAAAACGTAATCAACGGAATTTGCTGTGATGTAGAAAACTGTGTGTACAACAACGGCTCCTGCTGCTGCACAGCGCATGAGATTCATGTGAACCACCGCGCCAACAACGGCACAGAAACAATGTGCGAAACCTTCAGCGAAGTATAACCACAGTTTACCGGCGGCTGCCGGGCTGCGTTTGCGGGCCTGGCAGTGCTTACTTAATGCGTGTAATGCACGCCCCTAATGCCGCTTATTTCAGCGCGGCATCCCGGATGGCGGCAGGCTCAATGACGGTATTGAACCGCACCGGCAGGGTGTTCAGCACGCTGAGGGAAGCCGGAACCGGGCAGCCGGTTTTGACATTTAGAGCAGCCATGGCGGCAAAGTCGCTTTCCGGGGCAGTTTCACCCAGCGCGGCCAGCACATCGCGCGGGAACTTGTACGGGCTGGCGGTGGAAAGCACCACCATAGGCGCCGCGCTGCGCACCGTCTCAGCTACGCAGAACGCAACGGCGGTGTGGGTATCGCAGAGATAATTGTCCTGCTCAAAGCGGGCATTGATCTCTGCAGCGCCAGCTGTATCATCAGCACAGCCGCAGGCAAAAGATGCCTGAATGCGGGCCAGTGTCTCGGCATCGACGGTGTACATACCGGTCTTTGCCAGGTCAGCCATCCAGCCTGCCACTTTGGCGCTGCTGCCGCTGACATGGTACAGAAGACGCTCCAGGTTGCTGGAGATCAGGATATCCATGGACGGCGAAGTCGTCTTGTAGAAGGTGCGGCGGGCATCATAGGTACCGGTCTTGATGAAGTCGGTCAGGACGTTATTCTTGTTGGAAGCGCAAACCAGCTTGCCCACAGGCAGGCCCATCTGCTTGGCATAATAACCGGCCAGGATATCGCCAAAGTTTCCGGTCGGCACGCAGAAGTCCACCGGCTGTCCCCAGGCAACATTGCCCTGCTCCACCAGGCGGAAGTAGGCATAGAAGTAGTACACGATCTGCGGCACCAAGCGACCCCAGTTGATGGAGTTTGCGCTGGACAGGCAGATATTGCGCTTTTCCAGTTCTTCAGCAACCGAAGCATCGCCAAACACGCGTTTCACGCCGGTCTGGGCATCGTCAAAGTTGCCGTTCACGGCATAAACGGATACGTTATCTCCTGCCTGGGTGGCCATCTGCAGGCGTTGGATTTCGCTGGTACCGGCATCGGGATAGAACACTTCGATCTCAATGCCCGGCAGGCCTGCATAACCAGCCAGTGCAGCCTTGCCGGTATCGCCGGAGGTTGCCACCAGAATGCGGGTCGTTTCGGTGCGGCCCAGATTTTTTTTTGCCTGAACCAGCAGTTTGGGCATCAGCTGGAGTGCATAGTCCTTGAAGGCGCAGGTCGGGCCGTGCCACAATTCCAGCGAGTACAGGCCATCGTGAACCTTCTGGACATAACCCGCCTTACCGGCAAAGGCATCTCCATAAGTTGCAGCGGCAGCTTCACCCAGGAAAGCCGGGTCATAATCTGTCAAAAAGCCAGCCAGAACTTTCTGGGCAAGCTCCGGGTAGCTGAGGGATTTCCAATCTTCCAGCTCTGCCTTGGGGAACGCGGTGGGAACGAACAGGCCGCCGTCCGGTGCCAAACCGCGGAGAATGGCCTCCGACGAAGAAACGATGGTGTTGGGATCGCGTGTGCTTTGGAACTGCATAATCAAACCCCCTATATATTTTTCATCTCTATCAAACCTTTCCGCACAGAAAGGCCTGTTTTTTCTGGCACAGCAAAAATAGGTTGCACCTCCTGTTTTGCTGTATCCAAAACAGCTCAAAATAGGCCCCGCATCATTCGCTGGCAAAAGCATCCCGGATGCAGTGGACCTGCCAGCCGGAACCGGCAGGCAGAACTTCCACCACATCAAAACGGATGTTGGCATCGGCATACGGGCTTTGCTGAAGATACTGGCCTGCCGCGGCAATCAGACGTTGCTGTTTATAATAGTCCACCGCTTCGGCCGGGGCGGCGCGCTGGGCGCTGGTGCGGGTCTTGACCTCGGCAAACACGATGGTGTCTGCCTTATATAAGATCAAGTCCAGCTCCCCCATGCGGGTGCGGTAGTTATGGTTCAGCAGCAGGTAGCCCTGCCGGATGTAATACTTAGCGGCAACAGCCTCTCCCATGTGACCCAAGTCAGCGCGGTTCATGGCCAGTAGCCCTGCTTTTTCAAGAAGCTGCGGCGGTAAAAATCCTGAATGCCATATTGTTCAATCAGCTCATAATGGAGCTTGGTGGGATAACCTTTATGTTTGGCCAGCTGGTATTGCGGGTACTGTTTATCCAGCTCCAGCATGTACCGGTCACGGCTGACTTTGGCCAGAATGGAAGCCGCCGCAATACTGGCGCTGTTGGCGTCACCCTTGACGACAGCCTCGGCAGGCTGGGCCAGACTGGGCGGGCAGCGGTTGCCATCCACCAGAACATAGTCCGGCGTAACGGCCAAACCGGCCACCGCCTGCTCCATGCCGTCCATGGTAGCCCACAGGATGTTGCGCTCGTCAATTTCCTGCGGGGAGATAAAAACGATCTGGTAGCACAGAGCGCGGGCAATGATCTCGTCAAACAAGGCTTCGCGGCGCTTCTCGCTGAGCTTTTTGGAGTCGTTGACTCCTTCAATGGGGTCATCCGGGTTCAGAATGACGGCGGCTACGCAGACCGGCCCGCACAGGGGGCCGCGTCCAGCTTCGTCCACGCCGCAGATGTTGCCATGCTCGGCGCGCTTTGCTGCGTCAAACGTATACAACGCGGGGTTACTGCTCGTCCTCATCGGCATCATCGCCCTCCCAGTCTGTCACCTCTGCGCGCTGCGGCGGGCGTTCCAGCGAGATACGGCCCCACTTGCTGGCGCGGAATTCCCCGACCAGCATTTTGGCGGCACGCTCGGTGTCAACCTCGCCGCCGGAAATCAGCATACCGCGCTTGGCACCGATGGCCTGCAAAAGGTCATATGGCGGCAGAGCCAAAGCCTGCTCATCCAGCTTGTAGCGCTCCATCAGGCGCTGCGGATAGATGACCCGCACGCCGGACAGCAAACCACAGGCAAGCTCCTCGATATCCAGGATATCATCTTTGATGGAACCGATGAACGCCAGATTGGTGGCGGTTTCCAGACTGTCAAACTTTTTCCAAAGCACGCCGGGCATGTCCATCAGGTCGTAATCATCCACGGTGATCCACTGTTTGCCGCGGGTAACGCCGGGTTTGTTGGCCGCTTTGGCGCGGGCAGCACCGGCAAAGGAATTGATGAAGGTGGATTTGCCCACATTGGGAATGCCCACCACCATCACACGGATGCGGGCACCGATCATGCCTTTTTTGCGGCGGCGCTCCATTAGGGTGGAAAGTTCTTTTTCAATGGGGCCTTTGACTGCACCTGCCTTGCCGCTTTGTTTGGAGTTCATGGGCAGGCAGCCCGCCCCGGCGCTTTTGAAGTAAGCCAGCCACTGGGCAGTGATATCCGGGTCCGCCAGGTCGGCTTTATTCATAATATACAGGTGCGGCTTGCCGGAGGTGATGCGTTCAATTTCCGGGTTCAGGCTGGAAAGCGGGATGCGCGCATCCAGAATTTGTAAAACACAATCCACGTTGCGGATCTCGGTTTCCATCAGGCGCAGGGTTTTGGCCATATGGCCGGGGAACCATTGGATCGCGCGGCGGTTGATGATATCTTCGCTCATCTGCTTCTCCTGTCAATATTTCTGAATGGTTTTGCCCATCACATCCCGGATATCCACAAAGCCGATATCGGAACGGCGGCTGTCCAAAGAATTGTTGCGGTTATCCCCCATCACAAAGATGGTGCCTTCCGGCACGGTGACGGGGAACGTCATATCCAGGCGGGTGTAGGTCGGTTCCGCGGTATAGGGTTCGTCCAGTGCTTCGCCGTTGCGGTACACGGTGCCGGTGGTAAAATCAATGTCGATCGTATCACCTGCCACGCCGATGACGCGTTTGATAAGCGTTTGGCCGTGCGGGGTGTAGGCGTCGATCACGACGATATCCCCATGGCTGGGCTGGTACGGCAGACTGTTGATGATCAGCAGCTGCTGATCATGCAGGGTGGGGTCCATGGAATGCCCGTCCACACGGATGGCCCGTGCGGCAAAGGTGAACACAAGAGAAAGCACAGCAACCGCCAGAATGATGGAATCCAGCCATTCCAGCAGGTTTTTGTTCTTTTTGCAGCGCTCTGTTACAGCGGCACTTGCCATAGCCAATCAAGCCCCCTTGCCTGGCATAGAAATTGATAAAACAAAAAGGGAAGAACGCCAACCGTCCTCCCCTTTTGCTGCATATTGGCCGATAATCAGACGCGAGCCTTGACCTTGGCGGCCTTGCCGGTGCGGCTGCGCAGATAGAACAGCTTTGCACGGCGAACCTTACCGCGGCGAACAACCTCAACGTTCTCGACGAACGGGCTGTTGACCGGGAACACACGCTCAACGCCAACACCATAAGAGGTGCGGCGGACGGTGAAGGTCTCCGCGATGCCGCCATGCTTCTTAGCAATAACGGTACCTTCGAAAGCCTGGATACGCTCCTTGTCGCCTTCCTTGATACGGACGGACACGCGGACGGTATCGCCGACTTCAAACTTGGGCTGGTTCTCTTTGATCATGCCCTCGGTCATTTTCTGCATTGCGTTCATTGATGAATTCCTCCATTGTTTTGCGACGTTCATACCCGCTTACAGCGGCAGAGGACCGCCTGTATAATGATGTGTCATTACCCCGCCGATGGCTCGGCGGCACTAACGCTTAAGTATAATAACATACCCTGGCAGATTTTGCAAGGGCTTTTCGGCAAATTAACAAAATTCTTCGTTGTTTTTTGTGTAAAGCTTCGTGCGCAGCACACTGCACAGCCAGGGCGGGATGTTGTACTGCTGCTGCAAATAGCCCAGCAGCAAAGCGGGGTTATAGTTCGGTGCTTCGCCGGAGCCGCAGGGCAGCACCAGGTTAAACTGCAGCTGCTCCCCTGCCTGTTCATATTCAACATGCGGGATAATGGTTTTCAGGTCCAGCTCTTTCTGGCCGCGCTTGGTCTTTTTGACCACCATGGCGTTTTCGGCTGCGTTGTAAGCATCCAGCGCAGCGGCGACGCTGGCGGGCAGAGTGACAAGATAAGAAGCATGGTCAATCTCTGCTACCTTATTCTGCGCCTGCTGGGCGCTGAGCACCTTGATACCGCGCGGCATGTAGGGCTGCAAAACATCGCACCAGGTATCCAGCTGGGGGTCCTCAGCTTCGGTTTTTACCTCGCAGCACTCACACAGGCTTTCCTGCCCCAAAGACAGCGGGCACGCAAAGGAAAGATAGATATGCGGGTTAAAGCCCTGGGTGTAATACACCGGCAGACCGCTGCGCTTTAAGATGCGATGGAACACGCGCTGCAGGTCCAGCAGCGAGATATAGGCAGCTTCGCCCGTTTTTTCAAAGCGAATTCTTACTGTAATCAAAGCAGGGTCCTCCCAGCAGTTTATTGGCACCGCAGGCCGAGCATTGGCGGTTGCAGGGCTGTGTGGTCTGCGCCTGCAGGGCCTTTTGGTATTCCCGCACCAGGTGGGCATGGGTCACACCCACATCCAGGTGCGACCACGGGGTTACTTCATCCAAGCCCAAGGCGCGGTAGTTATAAAAATCGGGGTCCAGGCCGCAGGCAGCAAATGCTTCCAACCAGCGGTCATAGCTGAAGAACTCCTCCCAGGTATCAAAGAATGCGCCGTTGTGATAGGCAGTTTCGATCACGCGGCCCATGCGGCGGTCACCCTTGGCAAACACACCCTCCAGCACGCTGGTGGCGCTGTCGTGATAGTTGACCTTGATTTTGCGCGAGTGCACACAGCTGAGCAGGTACTTCTGCTTTTCGCGCAGGGTTTCGCGGCGGTCCTGGGCGCAGAACTGGAACGGGGTATCCGGCTTGGGCACAAAGCAGGCCACGCTGATGGTAACCTGCACGCCCTTGCCTTTGGGGTGCTCCATGCTGTAATACAGGTCCACTACCTGCTGGGCGGTATCGGCAATGCCTTTGATGTCTTCCAGTGTTTCGGTGGGCAGGCCCATCATAAAGTAGAGCTTGACGGAGGTGTAGCCTTCCGCGAAGGCAATGCGGCAGCCGCGCTCGATCTGGTCCCAGGTAACGTTTTTGTTGATGACATCGCGCAGGCGCTGGGTGCCGGCTTCCGCCGCAAAGGTCAAGCCGCTTTTGCGCACCTTAGTGGTTTTTTCCACCAGAGACTGCGAGAAGTTGTCCACACGCAGAGACGGCAGCGACAGGCTGACATGGTCGGTCTCCGCCCAGGAATTCAGCTCGTCCAGGATATCCTCCAGACGGGAATGGTCGGAGGTGGACAGGCTGGAAAGGCTCAGTTCATCGTACCCGGTGTTGCGGCACAGCACACGGGCGCTTTCGCTGATGAGCTTGGGCGAGCGCTCGCGGAACGGGCGGTACAGCTGGCCTGCCTGGCAGAACCGGCAACCGCGCACACAGCCGCGCAGAACTTCCACACAGGCACGGTCCTGCACAGCACCCACCATGGGCACAACAAAATTTTCCGGCGGAACAAAGCTGTCCATGTCCTTCACAATGGCCTTAGTCACACGTTCCGGCACACCGGGGCGGTTAGGCTTGATGCTTTCCACCCGGCCATCCGGCAGGTAGGTTACATCATAGAAGGACGGCACATACACGCCGGGAATTTTTGAAAGTTCAAACAGCAGCTGGTCCTTGTTCCAGCCAGCCTTTTTACCTGCTTCCACGGTGGCGCAGATGTCCTGCAGCATCTGTTCGCCTTCGCCCAGCTGCATGATATCAAAGAAATCCGCCATCGGTTCGGCGTTGCAGACGCAGGGGCCGCCGGAAATGATCAGCGGCCAGCGCTCGTCACGATCCGCAGCGCGCAGCGGAATGCCTGCCAGATCCAGCATGGCAAGGATATTGGTATAGCAAAGCTCGTATTCCAAGGAGAAGCCAACGATATCGAAATCCGTCAGCGGGTCCTTGCTTTCCAGGCAGTAGAGCGGAATATGCAGGCGCTCCATCTGCTCTTTCATGTCCACCCAGGGCATAAAGGCTCGCTCGCACCACCAGTTTTCGTGGCGGTTGAGCAGCTCGTACAGGATTTTTTCGCCCAAAAAGGACATGCCGATCTCATAGGTATCAGGGAAGCAGAACGCCATGCGCACATCAACGTTTGCTTTATCTTTATAGGTGCAGCCCGGTTCACCGCCGGTATAACGGCCCGGCTTTTGAACCAGACTGAGCGCTTCTTTCAACTTAGGGGAAAATTCGGCCATGTTGCCACCCTTCCATACCCTGCAGCACAGGTGTTGACCGCAGGCAGTTATTGTTCATTTATTGCTTTACACAATTCTTCTATTTTATATGATAACCCAAAACAGCGCAAAATGCAACCTCAATTCACGCAGGAATGCTTCTGGGTTTGGATCTTGAAATGAAACAGGATACCCAGGTTGGAGTTGATCTGCCAGCCATCCAGCCCATGGATCGGCAGCAGGTTGAATGCCCCCAGAAGCAGATTGGCCGCGATGAAATAACACAGGCGGTAACTGGCGGGATGGCCCAGCAACCAGGCAATGCCCCCTGCCGCCAGCACCAGATTGACCACTGGCCCCGCAGCGGCAAGAATGATAAACTGCTTTGGCGTCAGCACCACCCCACGCAGGGAAAGACAGAAACCGGTTGGACAGATAATAAGCGTTGGGGGCAAATGGGTCAGCAGTACCCACACCAGCAGGTGGCCGCATTCATGCAGGCAGGAGCACAGAAGCCCTAGGCGGACAATGCCGGTGTGGTCAGCGGCCAGCGCCAAAGCGAGGAGAAAGAGTGTCCAGACCGGGTGCGCGATACGGACGGCTAAAATGTGGTGCGGCTGCTTCATGGTTCCGCCTGGAGACCCGCTTTGGCAAGGGCCCGGGTTGGGTCATACCGCACACCGGCGTGCAAAAGCTCAAAGTGCAGGTGCGGGCCGGTGGCGTTGCCGGTCTGCCCCACAGTGCCCAGGCACTGCCCCGCCTGAATCTGCTGACCCTGGCGGACAAATAGGTATTGCAGATGGGCATAGATCGTTTCATCCCCGCCGGGGTGCAGCAGACGGACATAATTGCCATAACTCGCATGATTCCGGGCTATGCGCACCACCCCGCTTGCGGCAGCATAAACCGGTGTACCCTGCACAGCGGAAAGATCCGCACCGGTATGGAACTCCTGTGTTTTGCCCTGCACGGGATCAATGCGGGTTCCGTAAGCGGAGGTTTCAACAGCAGGTTTGCCCGGCAGAGGATATTGGAGCATAACCCCCGGCAGATACGCTTCGGCGCTGGCCAGCGGCTGGCCGTGGGCAGTGCCGGTGCGGGCGGCGGTTTCCGGCGTTTGGGCGGCGACTTGCCGCAGCACCCCGCGCAACTCGGCAAAAGTTTCCTGTGTAAAGCGCACGACATTGCGGGAGCCATCCGTGTTCCAGAAATCGGGGCCGGGCTGGGCCAGCGCATAGCGGTAATCGGTGCGCAGCGTGCTGTACAGCGGCAGTTCCAGCGCGCGGGCAGCGAATACCCCGGCGGCAATCAGCACGCACAGGATGATCTGTGCCCACAGCAGCGTATCATATTCGCCGGGCTCCGCCGCAGCGGGTGGCGCGGGTGGTGTATCAGTATGTTTGGCGGCATTCTCCCACATAGGCAGTCCCCTTTCTTTGCATTGCGGCATATTTTGTATATATGCAGCGGGGGCGGGTGGGTATGCAAGAAAGCGGGGCGCTGCATCACAAGTACCGTGCAAAGTTCTGCGGACAGACTTCCCGAAAAAGTAGCTTCCGGTATAGAAAAACGGAGCACCACAATGCAGTGCCCCGCTTTATCTGTTTTATCAATTTACCAAAGATATTGTGAATTTGATTCTGGTTTAGTCACCCAGTACTTTGCGCAAGGTTTCCAGATACTCTTCCAGCTTTTTCTGCGGCTTGGTGAACAGACCAAGACCTTCCACATCCAGCGTGCATTCCAAGCTGGTGGAATCGGCGCTGCCCAGCAGGATGGCGGTAAAAGCGCCGCGGATCTTGCCGCGGGTAAAAGTGCAGCTGATACGGCGGGGCTTATCCAGCTTGTCAAAGTGGATATCCGTGGTAGTGCCGTCCTTGTTTTTCTCAACAATGTGCATGCCTTCCAGGTCAACCTCCGCCGAAGCAACAGTCGGATTCCAGCTGTTCAGGGTGGGGTTGGTCATGTACAGCCATACTTTGTTGGGAGCGCAGCCATAGGTTGCTGTTACAACACAGGTTTTCATACGTTTATGTTCTCCTTAACCGTTTTACTTTTGGCGGTTCCATATCATTCCGGGGCTGATGCGGCATCCCTGCCGTCAGGCGGGAATGGTGCAGAACAGCCTTTGCGGGGGTTACTTTTTGTGGCCAAACAGGCTGTCAAGAAAACCGCGGAAGCGCTTATTTTCCGGTTTGTGGGGATGGGGCGTGGGGCGCTTGGGCTTTTGAACCGGTTTGGCGGCAGCCTTTCTGGTGGGTGCGGCGGGGTGTGCGGTTTCAAAGCCGTGCTGGAAGTAGCCATACATTGCCATCTGGCTGTCCACTGGCGGCTCGCCCTGCTTGGGCTTTACGCGGGTATATATGCCATCAGGCTGCATCTCCCGTGCATTGACGGTATCCCGCAGCTGTAGTTCGAGGATGCCGCGCAGCTTTTTGGCAATCTCACGGTCATCCACCCGCACGCCGACTTCGACACGACGCTCGGTGTTGCGGGTCAGGAAGTCGCCGGAGGCGATATAGATGGTCATATCTTCGCCTTCGCCGAAGCAGTAAATGCGGGAATGTTCCAGATAGCGGCCAACGATGCTGCGGATGTGAACGTTCTCGGTCTTTCCAGGCACCCCTGCTTTGATGCAGCAGATGCCGCGCACGATCATATCCACCCGCACACCAGCGCAGCTGGCCTCGCTGATCTTGTTGATGATCTGCGGGTCATTGATGGAGTTGTTTTTCAAAATCATGGATGCCGGAAGCCCGCGGCGGGCGCGGTCAATCTGGCGGTCCATCTGTTCCAGCAGAACGCTCTTGAAGCGCAGCGGTGCCACCAGCATGGTATCGGCCTCACTGGTCAGGCGCTGCAGAGCCATATTGTTGAACACTGCGCTGGCTTCCTCGCCGATTTCCTGCCGGGTGGTGATGAAGGAAAGGTCCGTGTACAGCTCGCTGGTTTTTTCGTTATAGTTGCCGGTGCCAATCTGGGTCAGGTAGTGGTATTTGCCGTTCACCTTGCTGGTGATCAGGGTCAGCTTGGAATGGACTTTGTAATCATCAAAGCCATAGAACACCGTGCAGCCGGCTTCTTCCAGCTGTTTGGACCAGTCGATGTTGTTCTGCTCGTCAAAGCGGGCGCGCAGCTCCACCATGGCGGTAACTTCCTTGCCGTTTTCCGCTGCATTGATCAGCGCCTGCACGATCTGGGAATCGCTTGCCATGCGGTACAGGGTCATTTTGATGCTGACAACATCCGGGTCGGAACCTGCTTTCATCAGCATGCGGATGAACGGGCGGATGCTCTGGTACGGGTAAGAGAGCAGAACGTCATGTTTGTGGGCTTCGGCATACAGATCATAATCCGCGGGGGCCTGAATCGGGCGGGCTGGCGGATAGGAAAAAGCGGGGTTGCTGTCTGCCGAAACGCGGCTGGCCAGGCGGAACAAAAGCCCGGGATCCAGCGGCGAAGTTTGGGTATAGCAGCGGTCCGCCGGGACCACCAGCTTGTCCCGCAGGAACTTGACGATCTCCTGCGGGGCGCTGGGCCAGAATTGCAGGCGCACAGCGGCCAGCTTGCGGCGCTTTTTCAGCAGCTCGCTCATCACATCGCGGAAGTCGATATCATGGTCCATCATGCCCTCGTCCACCGTGATATCCGCATTGCGGGTCACGCGGAACAGACAGGCGTTCTGCAGCGTGCTTTTATTAAAGATGCTGGCGGCGTAATGGGCGATCAGCTCATCCGCAAAGGCAAAGCTTGTGGTGCCGTCTGGATTTTTGATAAACAGCAGCTGCTCAAACTGGCCGCTGAGGGGGATAATGCCGTAATATACACCGTCATTCTTGCTGTTGAGCTGGGCGGCATAATAAATTTCTTTATTGCGCAGGAACGGGAACGGGTGGCGTTGGTCCACCACCTGCGGGCTCAGGATGGGCAGGATTTCAGAGGTGAAATATGCTTTCCAGTAGTGCTCCTGCTGCTTGTCCAGGTGGTCAAAATCGACCTTGATGTACTTGTTCTCTTTCAAGGCGGAAAGTAAGTGCTGATAGTATTTATCACACTTTGCCTGCAGCTCCGCTACGCGCGGGGTGATGGCGGCGATCTGTTCCGATGGCGTCATATGGGTGACGATATCCAGCTTATTGTTTTTCAGCAGCGTCTGGTCATACAGCGAGCCAACACGCACCATAAAAAACTCATCCATATTACTGCCGAAAATGGCGGCAAATTTGATGCGCTCTGCCAGGGGAACGCTTTTTTCTTTAGCAAGGGCCAGCACGCGGCTGTCAAAATCCAGCCAGCTGAGTTCCCGGTTGATAAAAATGCTCTCCGACGGGTTTTCCAAAACAGGTTCCTCCTTACGGATGTTCAGGGGTGTTGAGCGAGGCTAAAATCAGTTTTTATTTTCCAGCTCCGCCATCGGGCAGCGGGGGTCAGCCGCCAACGGTAATATCACTTCCCCACTGCTGCACCATGCGCTGGGATATTCCCTTCACGCGGGTCAGGTCTTCCGGCGCTGCATAGGGGCCGTTTGCCGCGCGGTCCGCCAGAATGGCTTCCGCTTTTGCCTGCCCAATGCCGGGCAGCCTCATCAGCTCTTCGGCCGAAGCGGTATTGATGTTGACTGGCCCCTGTTCTTCCCGCGTGGATTCCGGTGCAGGTTCAGCCTGCACCGGCAAAACAGGCGGCTGATAGGCAGCCGGGGCATAACCAAACTGCCAGACAGGAGCGATCCAGAATAGCGCACCAAATACGATCAGCGCAAGGGCGGCAGCACCGGCCAGCAGAGTTTGCTTTGCGTTCATCTGCATGGCGGGCTCCCCTTTCCTTGGGTGGCAGTATCTGGAAGTTGCTCTTTCAAAATATTATAGCACAGTCTTACAAAATGTTCACCCCTGTCAAGAAGATTTTTCAGTGATTTTACATCCAGCTTTTTCTGATGTGATTTGCGTGCGGGGGCGGCACTTCGGCATCCACCATGATAACATCTGTCCCTATGGTTTTGACAGCGGCCCAGGGAATGAGCAAATCATCGTCCCGCCCCAGCAGGCCGAACATTCGGGCGCGGCCGCGCAGGACCACCTGGGTGATCTGGCCATCCTCAAAGGCAAGGTCATCAATGCGGCCAAGGTTCTCCCCTGTTTTCAGCTGAATCACATCTTTCTCGCTCAAGTCACGCAGTGTCATGCCACCACCCCTTTTCCCATTTTGCACCTATTACAGATTATGCTGTAAATAATTTATTTGTGCTTTGGGGCAATTATGTGTATAATAAGGGATAATACAGACTGCTATACAGGTATGATGTAAGCCAAAACCGGAGGGATAAACCGTTTATGTATAAAAACATCATTTTTGATCTGGGCGGCGTTGTGGTGGATTTTAAGCCGCGGGATTTTTTGATGGATCATTTTTTGAACAAGCGCGCCGAGGATGAAGTGTTTGATTTGACCTTTGGCAGCAAAGAATGGGAAGAGCTGGACCGCGGGGTCATCAGCCGCGGCACTGCCAACCGCCTGATGCTGGAAAACGCTGCTGAGCGCGGCCGTGCCTTTGAGGTGCAGGCTGTCATTGATGAATGGCAGAGCATCCTGCACACCAACAAGCGCACGGTAAAAACGATGTGCAAGCTGAAGCTGGCGGGCTACCGGCTGTATTACCTTTCCAACATTCCGCAGGACGTGATTGACGAAATCCGTCAGCGGGACTTTTTCCCGCTGTTCGACGGCGGCATTGCCTCGTGCGAAGTACACCTGAGCAAACCCGACCCGAAAATTTTTGGCCTGATGATGCAAAAATACGGCCTTGCCTATGACGAAACCATTTTTGTGGACGATACCAAGGTGAACGCCCAGGCAGCCTATAACCTGGGGATCACGGGTATTTTGTATAAGGGGCCAAAGTCTTTCCAGCGTGCGCTGGGGCTGTGCGGGGTCAAGATGGAGGCCGACAACAAGCGGCAGGCGGCACCGGAAACACCAACGGAAAATCGAGGCTGACAAAACCATACTAGGGTGTATCTGAAGAGTCAAAAATATCGTCTATTTCTTTGTTTTCAGATACACCTTAGACAGCGCAAAAGGCCGAACGGCAGGAAAACCGTTCGGCCTTTTGAATTATGATCGGGGTTATATCTTATGGTACTTGCGGCCGGTTTCTTCGTAAACGGGGTCACAGGTCAGGTTCATGCCAAGCTTTTTTAGGGTATCGGCGTCCACGCTGGACAGGATGACCGTGGAATGGATATCGCAGCCTTTGAGCATGGGCAGCTGGTGCATGGCGGCAGCTGCTGCGGCATTTTCAGTAACCGAGCTGGAAAGCGCGATGAGAATTTCATCCGTGTGCAGGCGGGGGTTGCGGCTGCCGAGATACTGGGTTTTTAGGGTCTGGATTGGCTCGATCGCATGGGCGGAAACCAGATTCAGCTCCTGATCAATCCCGGCAAGGCGCTTGAGTGCATTGAGCAACGCAGAGGCGGCAGCGCCCAGCAGCGGGCCGGTTTTGCCGGTTACAATAGTGCCATCCGGCAGTTCGATTGCCGCAGCAGGGCGGCCGCCGGTTTTATCGGAACAGGCGTGGGCCTGCTGTTCCACGGCGCGCATGCCGACGCTGACGCCCGCCTGGTTCAGCAGCAGTTCCAGCTTGTAGCGGTCATCCTTGACGATACCGCCGGTTTTCTGGTCGCACAGGCACTTGAAGTAGCGGCGGATAATTTCCTTGCGGGAAGCCTCCTGGCAGACTTCATCGTCAATGATGCAGTTGCCTGCCATATTAACGCCCATGTCGGTGGGCGAATGGTAAGGGCTTTTGCCCGCAATCAGCTCAAACATGGCATTGACAACGGGGAAAATTTCGATATCGCGGTTATAGTTGACCGCCGTTTTGCCGTATGCTTCCAGATGGAACGGGTCAATCATGTTGACATCGTTCAGGTCGGCGGTAGCAGCTTCGTAAGCAAGGTTGACCGGGTGTTTGAGGGGAATGTTCCAGATGGGGAATGTTTCAAATTTGGCGTAACCAGCCTTGATGCCGCGCTTGTATTCATGGTACAGCTGGGACAGGCAGACGGCCATTTTGCCGCTGCCGGGGCCGGGAGCCGTGATAACGACCAGTGGGCGCTCGGTTTCGATGTAATCATTTTTGCCGTAACCGTCATCGCTCACAATGCGAGTCACATCGTTGGGGTAGCCAGCAATTTTGTAATGGCGGAAGGTACGGATGTTCAGCTCATTCAGGCGGCGCTCAAAAGCTTCCACTTCCGGCGCAGCGGTATACATGGTGATGCACACGCTGCCAACAAACAGGCCCATACCCTGGAACGCATCAATCAGGCGCAGAACGTCCTGGTCATAGGTGATGCCGTAATCGCCGCGCATTTTGTTGCTGATGATGTCCTCGGCGCTGATCACAACCACGATTTCGGCCTGGTCTTTCAGCTGCAGCAGCATTTGAAGTTTGGAATCCGGCTGGAAGCCCGGCAGCACGCGGGAAGCATGATAGTCATCAAACAGCTTGCCGCCAAATTCCAGGTAGAGCTTGTTATCAAACTGGCTGATGCGCTCCCGGATATGGGCAGACTGCATGGCCAGGTACTTATTGTTATCAAATCCTATTTTCATCGGTATCCCTTTTCCCTGCTGTTTGGGCGCATGGCACAACACGGTGCGGTACCGCACGCCGGAACATAATTTTTCCAATACAAGTATTAGTATAACATAACCTGCGGGCGGGTGCAATCTTGCCAGGGCGGTTCGCATTAAATTTACTAGCATGCACAAAAATATAGTTCAACAGGGGCCTGTTTTTTGCCTTTGCTATTTTATGGAAGGGGGATTTCAATTATTTCCCATCCTGTCTTTTTCAGCCGTCAGGTGCCCATACTAAGGTGTATCTGAAAACAAAAAAATGACGGACATTTCGCAAACACAAGCAGGATTTAAGGCAAAGAGCCGCAGGAATCCTTTGTGGATTCCATGGCTCTTTAACACAAAATCCGGCTATGCTTGTAGAAATAGACGATATTTTCGACTTTTCAGATACCCCTAAGGGCGGAACCAACTGCTGTTGCTGAATGCAAAAGAACGGGAGGATGCAGAATGAATACCAGCAAAGTGGAAATATGCGGTGTGAACACGGCCCTGCTGCCGGTGCTGAACGAGGAACAGAAAACCCAGCTGCTGCTTGCTGCCAAAGCCGGAAACAGTGAAGCCCGTGCCCAGATGATACAGGGCAACCTGCGCCTTGTGTTGAGCGTGGTGCAGAAATTTGCGGGCCGAGGTGAAAACCTGGACGACCTGTTCCAGGTTGGGTGCATTGGGCTGATCAAGGCAATCGACAATTTTGACCCCGGTTTGAAGGTGCGGTTTTCCACCTATGGGGTGCCGATGATTCTGGGTGAGATCCGGCGCTTTTTGCGGGATAATACCCCCATGCGGGTCAGCCGGTCGGTGCGGGACCTGGCCTATCATGCCATGCAGGCACGGGAAGCCCTGCAAAAAGAAACCGGGCGTGAGCCCCGCGTGAGTGAAATTGCCGCCCGCGTTGGCAGCGCCCCGGAGCAGGTTGCCATGGCGCTGGAATCCATTGTGGAACCAGCCAGTTTGTATGAACCGGCCTATACCGATGGTGATGATACCCTGGCCATTATGGACCGCGTACAGGAAGCAAGCTGCGAGGAAAGCTGGATCAGCGATATCATGTTCAAGGATACCGTGCAGGCCCTTACCCCGCGGGAGCGGCGCATCATCGCCCTGCGGTATTTATCCGGCCAGACACAGATGCAGGTGGCGCAGGCCATCGGCATCAGCCAGGCGCAGGTCAGCCGGTTGGAAAAATGCGCGCTGAACCACATCAAAGAACAAATCTCCTGCCGGTAGAACCATCTCATGTGCACCATCCCCAGCCGCAGCACATACCATGGAGCAAAGGGGATGGTAATGATGGAGCAAGCATTTTGGCTGATTTTGTTTTTGGCAGTTGTGGGCATTGCAGCGCTGATTGCCGCCGCGATGATGTGGCAGAAAGAGAGCATCCAGCAGCCCGGCACACCCACCGGGCAGCGCAGTTACCAGGAGGAATATTCGGCGCCGGATTTTACCGAAAGTGCAGGGTTTGCTGTAACGATGTACCCTTCCACTGATATCCTGATTCCGGGGCGGTTCTGGCTCATCAACCGCAAAACGGCGGAGATTGAATACAATGTGATTCCCGCCGGGGGCGTTCGGCTGCGGGTTGCCCAAACCGGGCAGCTGGATGTGCCGGATACCTATCTGGCTTATCAATACGAAAGCGTGACCACTGTGCTGATTGACAGTACAGAAGTCACGCTGAGCCAGAACCCCGGTCGGAACGCCATGGCGAGTTGGACGCGGAACGAATTTGATTACCTTTTGTTGTGTGAAGAACCGCAAATGAACCTGTTAGGCGGGGTGATCCAGGATTTTGTGACCCAGACAACTGCCAGCACAGTATCTGGGCAGCGGGTCACGCAGGAATAGCTAAAGCATACCGAATCAGACCAAAGACTCGATTTGTTGACGCAAACGCTTGATGATGCGCTTTTCCAACCGGGAAATATAACTTTGAGATATCCCGATGGAATCCGCAACTTCCTTTTGGGTGTGCTCTACCCCATCGCGTAAACCGAAGCGCAGCTCCATGATTTGCCGCTCCCTCGGGTTCAATGCCTGAACGGCGGCAAGCAGGGCGCTGCGCTCGGCATTGCGCTCCAGCTCTTCCCCAACCTGGGCCTGGTCGCTGGTCAGTACATCCATCAGCAGCAGCTCGTTGCCGTCGGAATCAGTGTTCAGGGGCTCATCAATGCTGGCATCCTGCCTGCGGTTGGAGCTTTTGCGCAGGTACATCAAAATTTCATTTTCAATGCAGCGGCTGGCATAGGTAGCAAGTTTGATATTTTTTCCCGGTTCAAAGGTATTTACCGCTTTAATTAAGCCGATCGTACCAATCGAGATCATATCCTCCACCCCAGCGGTGGAGGATTCAAATTTTTTGGCAATGTAAACGACCAAGCGCAGGTTATGTGTGATCAAGGCATCCCGCGCCGCCCCTTCGCCTGCGGCAAGACCGCACAGCGCCTGCTGTTCTTCCTGCGGGGTCAGCGGCGGGGGCAGCGTATCCGGGCCGTTAATGTAGTGCAGATCCGGCATGGCACCAAACAGTAGCACAAAATTTCCGATACGGCGGCAAAGCGTGTGCAGCGGCTGCATAAATATTTCCCTCCTTTGAGATGTGGGTGGTAAACTATGATAAAGGCATTGGCGGGTGGTTTGTGCTTGCGCAGAGATATAACGTGCAGCGGAAACGATAGCGATGCGTTTTCGTTCATTATTTCGCTAAATAAATATTTAGCGAATATAATGTGTGATTTATCATGTGCTTCGCGATAAGAAAATTGCCGGCAGTAATTGATACAAGCCTGCCGCATGGTTACAAAAAATCCGAGCCATATAAAGCTTCATATTCGCCGGACTGGAACGGCTGCGGGCAAAAAGCAACGGCGGTGCGGCCAAGGCTTTGCATCCCCGTTTCGGTGATGGTGCTGATATCCGCCACCGCAAACCCCGGCAGCAGCGCGTGCTGCGCAGCGGTATTGCAGGGTATCACCCGCAGACTGGCACCGACCGGCGGCGTACTGGGGTGCAGGCCCTGGAACCACTGCCCCAAAAAGGCGTTGACTCCCCCCGGCAGTCGGCCTTTTGCCGCCGGCCAGCTGATGAGCAGCACCGGCAGGCAGGTGACGGGGTCTTTCAGGTGGCACCCAGTATCCAGTGTGGCGCGCAGCCGCACGGGGGCACCGCACAGTTCAAACTCGATCCCAATCGTCCGGGTGGTCTGCGGCGTGCTGCCCGAAAAGTGCAATACCAGCCACACCGCGCCGCAGCTGGCTGCGGAAAGCAGCAGCAGCACGACCGGCGAAATGCGCAGGTAGACCGTAAGATTTGCCGTTTGCAGCAGCGGTGTGCCTGTGCGCAGGATAACGGCAATGCAAAGCCCGGCCAGCAGAATGTTGAGCGCGGCATACCAGCACACGGCGGTGACAAAGCGCCGCAGCCCCTGCAGCCCAAAGGCAACGCCCACCACGGCGCAGGCGGTCAGTATCTTGTACAGAATTTGGGCAGGATATGAAAGTTCCGGCGCGAACAAGATCAGCGCACTGAGTGAGGCAATGCCGCTGGCACACACCATGCGGGAAAACGCGGCGTGCTGGCTGCTGAGCAGCCCGGCGGCCTGCAGCAAAAAGTAAGCCGCCAGAAAGTTGACCAACAAAAGGACATCCAGATAAATGACCGTTTTGATAGCAGGCATCTCCCCTTTCGCGGCCGGGCGGCGGTTTTGGCGGCTTTGGGGGCCGCTTGTTCAGTGTATGCCAATGGCAAAGAGAAAATGCGGGAAACCTGCGAAAGCTGAACGGGCACAAAAAATCCGCCCGTGGCTGTTTGCCATGAGCGGATGAAATCAGTAATTTAATTATTCCTGATGAGCGGAGCATGCGGCGCAGCTGGCGCAGGAGGCACAGCTGTTAGCGCTTTCCGGATTTTCGGGGTCAACGTAACCGGGGTGCTTTTCGGCCCACAGGCGGTCAGCGGTGGGCATCCAGCTGGTTGCGTAGGGACGGCAGCGGCGGAAAACATCCTCCGGGGATTCCGGCTGCTGCATATCAGTGCTGTGGGCACCGCTGCGGCGAACCATATCGCCCAGAATCTGGGGGTTCTCCAGCATCGGGCAGGGACGCAGATGGTTGCCGTTGAAGGGCTGGCCCTTGTGATATTCCTTGAACAAGGGCTGCTGCAGGCATTCCAGCAGGCTCTTGTCATGGATGTTGGCGCCGGAGTAATGGATGAATACGCAGGGCTCCACATCGCCGTTGGGGTTGATGTGAGCATACTGGCGGCCGCCGGCGATACAGCCGTCAATGTACTCGCCGTCGTTCTGGAAGTCAATGCAGAAAATCTGCTTGCCGCCGGTAAAGCCGCGGATCTCGCGTACACGCTGGATCATGTACTCACGCTGTTCGGGATTCAGCATCAAGTCAACGTTAGCACCATCGCCGATGGGCATATAGTGGAAGTACCAGTTGAAGCGCACGCCGTGGCTGATGAGCATATCCATGAATTCATCGCTGGTAACAGCCTTGTAGTTGGCGGAAGTGTAGCAGATGGAGGTACCAAACAGCAGGCCGTGCTTTTTCATGATGTCCATAGCGTTCATAACGCGCTGGAACACGCCTTCGCCGCGGCGGCTGTCGGTGGCATCATCCAGGCCCTCAACGGACAGGAAGAAAGCCATGTTGCCGACTTTCTTGACTTCCTCGCAGAAAGCATCGTCGATCAGAGTACCATTGGTGAACAGGTGGAACACGGAGCTCTGGTGCTTGGCAGCCAGCTTGAGCAGATCGTTCTTGCGGCACATCGGCTCGCCGCCGGTGCACATGTACCAGTGGATGCCCAGCTCTTCACCCTCGGTAACCAGCTTGTCCATTTCCTCATAGGTCAGGTTCAGGCGGTTGCCGTACTCGGCAGCCCAGCAGCCCTTGCAATGCAGGTTGCAGGCGGAGGTGGGGTCAAACAGCAGGATCCACGGCATGTTGCAATCGTACTTTTCGCGCAGTTCCATGACGTAGTTATAACCAGCGAACATACCCTCGTACACCAGGTTCAGGGCGTTCATTTTCAGGATGTGGGGGTCAATCTCATTGATGGCGCGGTAGGCATACTGCATCCACTTGCTGTTGGGGTCGGATACGAAAGCACGGACGGCGTCCCAGTTGGCGTCGGGATAACGTTTTGCCAGCAAGGGCTGTGCCAGGTTGACCAGCTTAACAGCCTGCTCGGCCATATTATCAGGGCCCTTGCCACGGACGGCGTTGATGGTAGCGTCGATGGCAACGCTGAACGCTGCACGCTGTGCCGCATGGACCACTTTATTCATTGCCATAATAGTCTGCTCCTTTAAACTCTTGATTGTGCAACCATTTTATGCCTTTTTTCGTGCTATTGTACATGGGCAAATGCCGTTTTTTGTGCAATTGAAAGCGGCGGACATGCGCAAAAAAGCGCGAAACTGAACAAATTTGAAAAAATGTCCTAACGAATTTAGCGCTAAATTTCGGGGAAATAATCCATATAAGCCCCCGGAAAATTTGCAAATTGCAGGCACATTATGCTATAATAACGTTGTACGATTCTATTTCGCTGTAAGGAGTATTTGCCATGCCGCGTTCAAATCAGACAAAGCGCCTGCTGGCCCAGAGCCTGATGGATTTGATGACGACCACCCCGCTGGAAAAGATCTCAGTCAACGATATTGTGGACCACGCCGGGGTCGGGCGCAATACCTTTTACTATCATTTTGAGGATAAGTACGATTTGGTGAACTGGTACTTCCAAAGCGGCGTGACCCAGTTTTTGGTGGAACGCTCGGCCTATGCCAGCTGGAATGCCCTGCTGGAAGCTGTGGAAGATTACCTGTTGGAAAATAAAGTGTTTTACTGCAACGCACTGGCCTATACCGGGCAGAACAGCTTGCAGCAGTACATATTTGATTACCTTTCCTCCATCTTTATGCAGCGCGCCAAAGAGCTGCGCCCTGGCATTGGTGCCGATGAAAACCTGTTGGTGGGCCGTTTTTTTGCCGGTGCCCTGATGGGCATTTTGCAGCCGTGGGTGCTGGGCGGCATGAAGACCAACACGACCCGTCCATCCCAGACAGTGCCGCTGCTCTCTGTCGATGAGCTGGAGTTGATCCTGTGCGGTGAGCTGGGCGAAATGCATGAACCAGGCAAACTGCCCCAGTGATTTGGATGACTTGGCGGCAGCCCTTACAAGCATAACAAAAAGCCGATTCCTTGTTTGTCGCATCGAGGCGATAAGGAATCGGCTTTTGTTATACGTATCTTGCGGCTGCGGGGTTACTCTCCTGTGTGCAGCTGCAGCGGGAAGGTCTGCCCCTCCTGCAGGGCACTGCCCCACACGGCGTTATCAGAAATGCGGTGGTTGAGGTAGGTAATGTCAGCGTCCCAATCCAGCAGCAGCACCGGCTTGCCGGTCTCAAGGCGGCCGGCCACGATGCCGCGGCGCAGAACCTCGCTCTTCTCCGGCGAAATACCGGGGCGGCGGGCATACATGCAAAGGCGGGCCTCCTGGGCTACGCTCTCCATCCAATCGTCCTGCAAAGCTTCCTCGGCGCAGGTGTCATCCACCAGGACCGTCAGCATATACAGCATCTGCTTGGCTTTCAGAGCGCGGGCCGCATGGCAGACATCGGGGGTCAGCTCCGGGCTTTGCAGCAGCGGCAGCACCACTACATTGAGACATTCCGCCAGCTGGGCAACGCGATCCGGTGTCAGGGCTTCCGGCGCGGCCAGCACGCCGAACGCACACTTGGGGAACGCCTTTGCCAGGCTGGCAGCCTTGGAAGGGTCGCCCTCAGTGGCATCCAGCACCCAGACAAAGCTGCCCTTTTTCTCGGCGGCTGCTACCAGCGCCGGGAGGGCCGGGTCGCCGCAGTGGGCGGCCGTGATCCAGGAGAAGGGCTTTCCATCCACATCGGCCTGCTTCTTCATCTCGCTGGCACCGTAGATCAGCCCGCCAAAGCCCATGTTGACGCCGACCGTGCAAAGCCGATCCTCGTCCACAGTGTCCAGCAGGTTATGCACCAGGCTGTAGTAGCAGCTGTCGGTGCGCTGCAGGGCTTTTTGGGCGTAGGTAAAAAAGTCCTTCTGCTGCGGCCGTTTGGCCAGCGAAGAACACATATCTACATAGTTGCGCAGCTGTCGGAATCCGCCGCGGCGGATGTCCCCCACCGCACGGTGGGCCAGTGTCATGGTAAAGCTGCGGGTTGCATTATAATCCAAGCTCAAAGCGGTTCACTCGCTTTCGTTTTTCTGTGCAGGGCACATTTTCTATATTTAAAAGTGTACCATGCCAGCGCACTGCAGCGCCATGGGCAAAAACATGCGTTTGTCCTATAAAGTGTCTAGTATTATTTCAATTCTACCACGGTCACGCCGTTTTCACCCTCGCCATAGCGGCCGGGGCGGAAACTTTTGACTGCCTTGTGGGTGCGCAGGTGCTTTTGGATGGCAGTGCGCAGTGCACCGGTGCCGTTGCCGTGGATGATGTACAATGTCTGCTGGCCGCGCAGCATGCCGCTGTCCAGAAACTTATCCACCTCGGCCAAAGCTTCATCCACGGTGTAGCCCAGCAGGTTGATCTCCATGCTGGCCTTGCGGGATTTATCCAGCTGCACGCGGGTGCTGGAACGGCGCGGTTCGCGGGCTGGGCGCTTGTCCATTTTGTCCGGGACGCACAGACCGGAGAGAGGCACCTTCGTTTTCATGATGCCGGCACGTACTTCTACCATACCGTTGCGGTCGGGCCGGGCGGTAACGGTAGCCAGCTGGTTCAGCTCGGCAATCAGTACTTCCTGCCCGATCTGCACCTCTTTCAGGGGCACAAACTCACGGGCGGGCTTAGGCTTGGAATCGGTCTTTTTCAGCAGTGTTTCAGTGTCCTTGCGGGCAATCTCGCGGGCGCGGACAGCACGCTGGGCAGCGTTGGTCTTTTCGTCTTTCTGGATGCGGCGCAGCTCATCCGTCAGGGCGTAGGCCTCGTTCTGGACGTTCTGCATCAGATCATGGGCGCGGCGGCGGGCATCTTCCAGTTCCTGCTCGCCCTTCTTGATCAGCTCGTCACGCTTCTTCTCGGCGCTTTCCAGGGCATGCTCAGCCTCATAGCGGGCCTTTTCGGCGTCACCCTGAGCAACCTTCAACTGCAGCTTTAAATCATCCAGCTGGGCCAGCACGCTGTCCAGGCGCTTATCGTCGTTAGACATATGGCTGCGGGCCGCATCGATGATGTTCTGCGGGATGCCCAGCTTGGAGCTGATAAGGAATGCGTTGGACTTACCGGGCACGCCGACGCTCAGCTTATACGTAGGCATCAGCGTTTCTACGTTGAATTCACAGCTGGCGTTGACGACACCGGGCGTTTCCAGCGCGTAAACTTTCATTTCGGCGTAGTGGGTGGTAGCCATCAGCAGGCTGCCCTGGCGGCGCAGCTGCTCCAGGATACTGACAGCCAGTGCAGCGCCCTCGGCGGGGTCAGTACCGGCCCCCAGTTCATCCAGCAGGGTCAGCGTGCCGTGCCCGGCCAGCTCCAAAATGCCGCTGATGCGCTTCATATGGCCGGAGAAGGTGGACAGGCTCTGTTCGATGCTCTGCTCGTCGCCGATGTCTACCAGGTATTCCCTAAAGTTGCAGACAACGCTGCTCTCGTGTGCTGGAATCAGGAAGCCGTACTGCGCCATGGCGTTGAGCAGACCTGCCGTTTTCAGTGAGACGGTTTTGCCGCCGGTGTTGGGGCCGGTGATGATCAGCGTGTCGTATTCGTCGCCCAGGGCAATATCCACCGGCACGACCTTTTTCTTATCGATGAGCGGGTGGCGGGCCTTATTCAGCTTAAAGTGGATGGTATCGCTGACAGCGGGCATGAAGGCCCCCTGCTCAATGGCCAGACGGGCCTTGGCCAGCAGCAGATCGATCTTCAGCATGGCATCATAGCTGTAGCTGAACTGCGGCTCCAGCGAGCCCACCTGCGCCGAGAAAGCGGACAGGATGCGGGTGATCTCCTCCTGTTCTTGCGCACGCAGCTGCATGATGCGGGCGTTGGCCTCGACCACAGCGGTAGGCTCTACAAAGACGGTAGCGCCGGAGGAGGAAACGTCGTGGATGACGCCGCCGACCTCGCCGCGATACTCAGCACGTACAGGCACGACATAACGACCGTTACGCAGCGAAACCACAGCGTCCTGCAAAAATTTATTGGTGGTGGAGTTTTTGATGATGGCATCCAGTTTGGTGCGGATGGAATCCTCGGTCTGGCGGATCTTGCGGCGCAGGTCGGCCAGCGTGGTGCTGGCGGTGTCGGCCATTTCTTCCGGCGAGATGATGCTGTCGGAAATCTGGCGCTCCAGCACCGGCTGCGGCGCCAGAGAATAGAACAGGTCATCGGTGGGCATCATGTCATGCTCACTCAGACCGTACCACTGGCTCAGGCCTGCAAAATTGCGCAGCGTGGCGGCAATTTCCAGCAATTCCCCCATCGAGAGGATGCCGCCCTTTTGGGCATGGGCGACCACGCGCCGCACCTCGGAGACAGATCCGAAGCGCGGGCTGCCGTTTTTGATCAGCAGGCTGTTGATGGCGTTGGTCTGCTCCAGAGCGTAGCGTTCGTCCTCAGGGGTCTCACAGGGCTGCAGATCCTGCATCATTTCCTTGGTCTCCCGGCAGGCGCAAAGCTGCACGGCACGGGCTAGGACCTTGTCCAGTTCCAGTGTTTTTTTATATGCGGTATCCATGTGGGATAGTGTTTCTCCTTATTCGAGTACAGTTTTCAAAAAATCAAGGCTTTTCATTTTGTGTTCCAGGTGGGCCAGCACATACTGCTCGCTCACGCGGGACAGGTCTTTTAAGCTGCTATCGGAAAGCGTAAACGAGAACAGCTTTTTATCCTCGGCCAGACAGATATGGCGCAGCGCATACAGCGCGCCTTCGTCCAGATTGGGAAGATGCCGCGCCTTGTCAGCACACGCTGCACATAGCAGATTGCCAGCGATAGGATTCAAATAAAACTCTCCCCCATCGTATTTACCGCAGCCGGAACAGGCCAGCACATCGGGCATGTACCCAGCCAGCGTCATGGAGCGCAGCTCATAGATCACTTTCAGCATCCGTACCGGGCGCTTTTGCTCGCTGAGCATATACAGGCAGTTGAGCAGCAGCCGCAGCTGTGCTTCCGATTCCGGCGGTGCAGGCGAAAGCTCGGCTGCAATCTCGGCCATATAAGAGGCCAGCCCCATGCCTTCCACCGTGGCGGAAATTCCATGAAACACGTTTTTGATCTGCGCGGTATCGATGAAATAATGGCTGCGGCCGCTGGTCAGGCTGAACTCTGAGTAACAGAACAGCCCTGTGGCGCTGAACAGCTTATTCTTCAGCCGCATGCTGCCTTTGGCTGAGGCGGAGATGACGCCCAGATCAGGCGTCAGGATCGTCAGGATGCGGTCCGCCTCCCCCACCTTGATCTGGCGCAGGATCAGCCCCGTTGTTGCAATTGGCATAAGCGTCCTCCTGCGTCAGCTGCCCAGCTTTATAGTTGAGATAATCAAAAATACTGCCGGATTGCACGAACCGTGCCCAATCCGCGGCGGGGTCTTTCATAGCGGCCGCCTCCCTTCCTGCTTTTGAGTATAGCATGAGAGGAGGCGGAAAAGTTGTCTGACCGGGGTGTCAGGCGGCGGTCAGGGCTTGGCGAATCCCAACGAATTGAGCAGCTGCTCGTTATCGCGCCAATCCTCGCGCACCTTGACCCAGCACTGCAGGTTGACCTTGACACCCAGAAGTTCTTCAATATCCATGCGGGCTGCCGAGGCAATCTTTTTCAGCATCTGGCCGCCCTTGCCGATAATCATACCCTTATGGCTCTTGCGCTCGCAGTAGATGTCCACATCGATGTCAATGAGGTCCTTGTCGGGGCGCTCTTTAAAGCGCTCGACCACCACTGCGATGCCGTGGGGAATCTCCTCCCGCATGAACAGCAGCGCCTTTTCGCGCACCAGTTCAGCCACCAGCTCTTTCTCCGGCATATCGGTGAAGGCGTCATCGTCAAAATAGTGCGGGCCCTCGTTGCCATAGGGCTTCAGCAGGGCAAACAGATCGTCGCAGCCTGTGCCGTCCTTGGCAGAGATGGTGACGATGTGGTCAAAACAGCCGAATTCTTCTACCTGCTTTTTGCGGGCTTCCAGCGCGGCAAAGTTGTCCAGCAGGTCCACCTTATTGATGACAGCAATCGCTGGGCCGCCCTTTTGCAGCGCCTTGATCATCGTCAACTCCGAGTCGGTCAGCTCCCCGGCCGGCTCAAACAGCATCATGGTCACGTCTACGTCTTTCAGGCTGGCGGCGGCGGTCTGGGTCATACGGGCGTCCAGCTTGTTGCGGGCAGCGTGGATGCCGGGGGTATCCATCAGCACGTACTGCACCGGGCCTTTGGTGATAACGCCGGTGATGCGGCTGCGGGTCGTCTGCGGTTTTTGGGTCACAATAGCGACTTTTTCACCCACAAGGTAGTTGGTCAAGCTGGATTTGCCCACGTTGGGCCGCCCCACCAGCGCCACAAAGACACTGCTGGGCATTTCAGAAATCGGTTTTGCCATTCGGTTGTTCGCCTTTCTGTGTTGAATTGGAAGATTGGAAGATAAATTTACTAAAAATCAGCAGCGAGAGCAAAATGCCCACCGGGCGGGTCCAACGCGCGGTAAATGCAGCCCACAGCACGCCCAACCGCGGCCCAAACAGGCAGACGGCCACAATGACCGTGCCGATGGCCATCACCAGTACTGCTCCGGCCGCCATATCCTTGGCGGCCCCGGCGGTCCACCAGTGGGTGGTGTCGGGCTTGTCCACGGCGCGCTCCACGGCAGAGTTCATTAGCTCCAGCGCCATAACAGCCGCTACGCAAAGCGCAATCAGCGCCGTTTCCACGGCACTCAGCCCGGCCCAGTAGGCCGCCACAAACGCGTAAAAGGCAGCACAGAGGTGAAAACGGAAGTTCCGTTCTTCTTTTACTGCGGCGCGGATGCCGTTCCATGCGTAGACAAAGCCGCGCGCAAAGCGCGCTAAATCAGATCTCATCGCTGGTGTAGGAAACGGTGCGCGGCAGGCCCAGCTGAATCAGCACAGCTTCCTCTTTCTCGCGCATACGCACAGCCTCCAGTCCGCCTGCCTCGTGGTCGTAGCCCAGCAGATGCAGCATCGAGTGAACAGTCAGGTATGCAACCTCGCGCTGCAGGCTGTGACCGTACAGCTCAGCCTGCTCCATGGCGCGCTCCATCGAGATGACGATGTCGCCCAGCAGCTTGCAGCCGTTGTCCTCGTCGAT
>ERZ1034691.31-NODE-31-length-110992-cov-29.010826_pt1 | contig 110992 bp, 98 predicted proteins | sample MGYA00520638_ERZ1034691 | MGnify/ENA primary metagenome ERZ1034691 (study PRJEB33766, sample SAMN09781763) | gut metagenome | biome: gut microbiome | host: Homo sapiens | place: Madagascar | study: EMG produced TPA metagenomics assembly of the PRJNA485056 data... | reverse complement strand
ATGGCAGTTACAGGTGTAAACAATTACTCTAATATTTACACAAATGCTTATACCGATACATCAATAGAATTACGAACGAGTCTGTTACCATTTTGGACAAGTGTAGCTTCTATGGATTCTCTTGTGACATTATCAAGAATGCCTGTATCAAATGCTTGTCCGGGCTTCCAATTTGGATTGGCTGATTTTACGGCTGCGTACATAGCAGCTCTGTACTGTCCTTCATATTGTTCTAAAGTCCATGTACCACTTAAACGATTACAGTAACATCCATACCTGCAACACCGTTTGCATTCAGTAAATCTCCGTCCGAATCAAACTGTTAATATTCATTGACATATAAAAGCCTCCCTGCAAATAAATTCAAAACCTGTTTAGAATGTGCGTATAATCATAAAAATTAGAACTAACATATATGCGCATAATCTGGAGGAACCATGATATTAAAAAGAAAAATATATAAAAAACTACTGGAATGGAAAAATGAATGTTAGGGGAAAAAAGCTTTACTGACAGAAGGCGCCAGACGTATGGGAAAGTCTACCATCTGCGAAGAATTTGGAAAAAACGAATACGAAAGTTATATTATTCATCCAAGAAATTTAATTGTAAAAGATGGAATTATATGCATTCCTCCATATATGACGATGAATATATAAAAATCTGACATACACACTTGATTTTAAAATAATTGTTATTATGATATTATAAAGAAATGCCAAAAAACAAAGGAGAGGTGTATGTATCACAAGAAATTAGAATCAGATATCAGATGTCCATTGGAATACGGCCTGGAAGTCTTTGGAGGCAAATGGAAATCAAGAGTTATATGTGTTCTGGCGGATAAGAAGACATTAAGATATAGTGAGTTAAGGGCAGAACTGGTGAATATTACAGATGCAGTTCTTTCAACAACATTAAAAGCACTGATTGCGGATGATATTGTATCAAGAAAATCATATGACGAGATTCCGCCAAGAGTTGAATATTCACTTACGGAAAAGGGCTTGTCTGTAATGCCGATATTGCAAAGTATATGCGACTGGTCATGCGCATTTTACAAGAAAGAAACTGACAAAGAAACGAGCCAGTGCATGAAGTGCGACCATAAGTAATGGATGAAGGGAAGGTTATTGTGTGAAAAAAATAACCTTCCTTTTCAAATTAACATTTATTGTGTAAAATGTTACATGGAACTGTCTAGCGGTATACTGGCAAGCAGCAATACGACATACGCAATATGCAGAAATGGAGCGGGAATTGAGCAGATTAACGATTATTACTAAGGATAAGGCTCAGGTTACAATGGAGTCTTTATATCAGGATTTGGAGAGAAGAATAGTAGCAAGTCCACCGGGATTGTGTACTATCGACCTTACGAGGTCATTTATAAAAATGTGTCTTGCACAGTCATGTGGCAAATGTGTCCCATGCCGTGTGGGACTTAGACAGCTTGCGAGACTTTTTGATGATGTGCTTGATGGTAACGCAACAGAGGAAACTCTTGATGTTATCAGGCTTACAGCAGAGGGAATCTATTATTCCGCTGACTGTGCAATCGGATATGAGGCAGCCAAGCTTGTATTAAAATGTATTGATGGCTGCGAGGATGATTTCAGGTCACATATTGAGAGAGGATTTTGTTCATGTAACAGTAACCAGCCGGTTGCATGTGTGAAGTCATGTCCGGCAGGAGTAGATATACCGGGATACATAGCACTTGTGCATGAAGGCAGATATGCAGACGCGGTTCGTCTTATAAGAAGAGACAATCCAATGCCTACAACATGCGCATACATTTGTGAGCATCCATGTGAAAACAGATGTAAGAGAACACTTATTGACGCGCCGGTCAACATCAGGGGACTTAAGAAAATGGCAGTTGATAATGCCGGTGATGTTCCGGTTCCGGCATGTAATGAGCCAACAGGTAAGAAGGTTGCAATAATCGGTGGTGGTCCGGGAGGACTCAGTGCCGCATATTATCTGGCTCTTATGGGACATAAGGTTACTATATTTGAGCAGAGAAAGCAGCTTGGCGGAATGTTAAGATATGGAATTCCTAACTACAGACTTCCAAGAAAAAAGCTGGATGCGGAGATTAACGCTATATTGTCTACAGGAATAGAAGTTAAGAAAAATATAAGCGTAGGAACAGACATTACGCTTGAGGATATTAATAAAGAATATAATGCAGTATACATTTCTATCGGAGCACATGCAGACAAGAAGATTGGAATTGATGGTGAGGATGCTACAACAGGCGTAACATCAGCAGTAGAAATGCTTCGTGCAATTGGTGATGATGAAATGCCTGACTATACCGGCAAGCGAGTGGTTGTTATTGGCGGTGGAAATGTAGCAATGGATGTTGCCCGTTCTTCTGTAAGATTAGGTGCTGAGAAAGTAAGCATTGTATATAGAAGAAGAAAAGCCGACATGACGGCACTTCCGGAAGAGGTTGAAGGTGCAGAGGCAGAGGGCTGTGATGTTCTTGAGCTTATGTCACCGGTTAGAATAGAGAAAGATGAAAATGACGCAGCAGTTGGTTTATGGGTTCAGCCACAGATGATAAGCAGGATAAAAGGCGGCAGACCATCACCTAAGACTGCAGCTAAGGACGAGGTTCTTATTCCTTGCGACCTTATTGTAGTTGCCATCGGACAGGGTATCGAGACAAGATATTTTGAGGAGCATGGCGTTACAGTCAAGAGAGGAACAATTGAGGCACTTGATACAAGTGAGATTAAAGAACGTAAAGGAATATTTGCAGGAGGAGACTGCGTAACAGGACCTGCAACAGTAATCAGGGCTATAGCAGCCGGAAAGGTTGCGGCAGCCAACATTGATGAATATCTTGGCTACCATCACGAGATAACTTCAGATGTAGAGATACCTTATGCCGGATATGAGGACAAGGTACCTTGCGGACGAGTTGAGGTTGCACTGCGTGATGCCGCAGACAGAAAGAAAGACTTTGAACCTATTGAATATGGATTTTCATGCGAGGAAGCATGTCAGGAATCTGGACGCTGCTTAAGATGTGATCATTTTGGATTTGGTTCATTCAGAGGAGGCAGAGAGAAACAATGGTAAATTTAACAATTAACGGTAAAGCTGTATCAGTAAAAGAAGGAACTACCATTCTTGAAGCTGCCAAAACAATAGGAGAGACAATACCTACACTCTGCTATCTCAAAGAAGTCAACGCAATTGGTGCATGTCGTGTATGTGTTGTTGAAGTAGAGGGTACTGACAGATGTGTTACAGCATGTAATAACTTCGTAGAAGAAGGCATGGTTGTCTACACTAATTCAAGAAAAGTGCGTACAACCAGAAAGACTAATGTCAAGCTCATACTTTCACAGCATGATTACAAATGTGGTACATGTATAAGAAGTGGTAACTGTGCGTTACAGTCAATTGCAAATGAACTTAATATATCAGAGATGCCATATGATTCAATCTTAGAAAAAGATAATTGGGATAAAACATTTCCACTTATCAGAGATGCCCAGAAATGTATCAAATGTATGCGTTGTGTGCAGGTGTGTGATAATATTCAGGGAATGCACATATGGGATGTTGTAAATACAGGTTCGCGTACAACTGTAAATGTGCGTGCAAACAAGAACATTGCGGAGACTGCATGTACACTTTGTGGTCAGTGTGTAAGCAACTGCCCTGTAGGTGCACTTACAGAAAGAGATGATGTCGGAATCGTGCTTGATGCAATTGAAAATGAGGATATCATTACAGTAGTACAGATTGCACCTGCAGTAAGAACAGCATGGGGCGAAGATTTTGGTATGTCTAAGGAATATGCGACAGCACAAAGACTTGTTGCAGGACTTAGAAGAATAGGATTTGATTATATATTTGACACAACATTTGCAGCAGACATGACAATTATGGAGGAGGGAAGCGAGTTCCTTGAAAGACTTCCAGAAATCAAGGAGTCAGGACTTCCAATGTTCACATCATGCTGTCCAGGATGGGTGAAATTCGTAAAGAGCGAGTTCCCTGAGATGGCAGGCAGACTTTCAACAGCAAAGTCACCACAGCAGATGTTTGGTGCAATAACAAAGTCGTATTATGCAGAAAAGCTTGGGGTTGACCCAGAGAAGATATTCTGCGTGTCAATCATGCCTTGTCTTGCAAAGAAGGACGAGTGTACATGGGACGGCGGCAAAGATGTTGACGCAGTTCTTACAACAAGAGAAGTTGAAAGAATGTTCAAAGCATTTTTCATAAAGCCGGAAGAACTTGATGAGGACGAGTTTGATAATCCTTTAGGTGAAGGAACAGGAGCTGGCGTTATATTTGGCGCAACAGGCGGTGTTATGGAGGCGGCACTCAGAAGTGCTTACTACCTTGTGACAGGAAATAATCCTGATGCGGATGCGTTCCAGTCAGTGAGAGGTCTTGAGGGCTGGAAGGAAGCTTCATTTGACCTTAACGGGACAACTATAAATGTAGCTGTTGCCAGCGGACTTGGCAACACAAGACGTTTGGTGAATGCTATTAAGAAGGGCGAGGTTCACTATGATTTCGTTGAAATCATGTCCTGTCCGGGCGGCTGTATCAACGGCGGCGGACAGCCTTACAAGGAAGACGCTGTGATGGTTGAGGAGCGCCGTCATGTGCTGTACGGACTTGATAAGCGCGATAATCTTAGATTCTCACATGAGAATCCATCGGTTAAGCAGTGCTATGAGGAGTATTTTGAGAAACCGTTGTCACATAGGGCTCATGAGATATTGCATGTGAAATAAAAGCATTTTTAGATAAGGTATGTGTAGACCGGTCTGCGGCTGGGGCAGTGCAGGGTGTACACCTTCGGACTGTCTTCGCTTAGCAGTAGTAAATGCCGCCATCTGCAGAGTTTTTTACAGGGTGCGAAAGCAAACGCGCTTCGCTTGAACGAGCTTTCGCACCCTGAACTTTTGCAGATGGCGGCATTAACTTCTGCACAGCTTGCCAGACTCAGGTGTACACCCTGCACTGTCCCAGCCGCAGTGGCTATATATGCCGGATTGGAAATATGATTTTATTCACGGTGCGTGTTCGGGGCAGGTGTGGCAGACGGACGCACCTGGTCGTTGCACTTCAGGTGCTGGGCTGGCTGTGATGTGTTTATTTGATTTAGGAGGCTTTTTATGAAGTTAAATGAATTGTCACCTAGTGAGGTGTTTTCTTATTTTGAAAAAATATGCTCTATTCCGCATGGTTCTGGGAATACCGGGATGATTGCGGATTATTGTCTGGAGTTTGCTAAGTTGCATGGGCTTAAGGCAAGGAAGGATACGTCTGATAATGTTGTTATATTTAAGGCTGGTTCTTCTGGATATGAGGACTGTGAGCCTGTGATTTTGCAGGGACATCTTGATATGGTGTGTGAGAAAGAGCCAGACTGCGATATTGACATGAGTGTACAGAGCATTAAGGCCTGCACCGATGGTAAGATGGTATGGGCTGATGGCACGACGCTTGGCGCTGATGATGGAATTGCAGTTGCATTTATACTGGCAGTGCTTGCTTCGGATACGATTGCGCATCCTCCTATACAGGCAGTGCTTACGAGCGATGAAGAGATTGGAATGCTTGGCGCAAGAGACCTCGACACTTCTGACCTTACAGCAAAGAGACTTATTAATATTGATTCTGAAAGTGAGGGAATATTGTATGTAAGCTGTGCTGGTGGTGTAAGGGCTGAGTGCGATATTCCGGTTGAATATGAGGATGCTGCGGGCTGGGTGGCAGATGGTGCAATTGATGTGCAGAATGGTTCGGTATGCTTCGAAGTTAAGATAAGCGGGCTTGCCGGCGGTCATTCCGGCGTTGAGATTCACAAACAGCACACTAATGCTATAAGATTGCTTGCTTCATTACTTTCACATGCCAGCGGGGCGGCAGATTTCCGTCTTGTGTCGCTTTCAGGTGGTGGCAAGGAAAATGCAATTCCGAAAGAAGCAAAGGCAGTTGTAAGTGTCAGAAGCTGCGATGCCACAACATTTGAACAAAGCATCAAAGAGAGTGAGGCTGTGTGGATGCAGGAAATCAGCGCGACAGAGCCACATGCTAAGATTGAGCTTGAAAAGACAGACATTGCAGCAGACAAAGTTCTTGATTTCAAGAGCACTGCAAATGTAATATATGCCCTCTGGTTAAGTCCTGATGGTGTGTACAGAATGAGTCAGGAGATTAAGGGCATGGTGCAGACCTCTCTCAATCTTGGAACTGCGTACCTCGACACAGACAAGCTTGTGTACAAATATCTTATAAGAAGCAATACAGCGGCTGGAAAGAAATTATTGCTAGAGAGAGTCACTACATTTGTAAAACATTTGTCAGGAAAAGTAGTCACAATGTCGGACTATCCTGCGTGGGAATACAAGAGTGATTCGCAGTTAAGAAAGATATGCGTTGATAGCTTTACAAATGTGTACGGCCACGAACCGGAAGTGACCTCAATCCACGCCGGACTCGAATGTGGCATACTTGCCGGGAAAATGCCGGGAGTAGATATGATATCATTTGGACCGACACTTGAAAGTGTGCATACGCCTGATGAGTGTATGGATGCGGCTTCAGTGGAGCGGACTTGGGAATATCTGATGGAGATACTTAAAAGTTTATAATTAAATTTGCGGGAGTAAGTGTGTGACGTCAGATTGCACGACATTTACTTCCGCAAATTTAGTTATATACTACAGAAAAATGGGCAGAATATGTTATAGATTAACCATAAGGAGAATTTATACATGATAAAAGATGGATTTTTATACCTTGCGGCACTTATATTTGCAGCCGCAGTATTAGTAAATCTGCCTAAGATTTTTAAAGGGAAAAAGGCACAGGTGTTCTTTAATTTTGCACCGCCAATTGTACTTATATACATGGGGCTTATGCTTCTTTGCACAATGAAAGTGTGGGACCTTAGTGCAACAAGCGCTGTGTACAAATCAGTCAAGAACCCGATATTATATGCGATGCTTTTCATAATGCTGCTTCGATGTGATTTGAAGAAAATCATCAAGCTTGGACCTAAAATGCTTATCGGTTTCTTCGCAGCAACATTGTCAATCGGACTTGGATTCTTCGTTTCATATGCGATATTCCATCAGCTCTTAGGCGCAGGCTCATGGAAAGCACTCGGCGCACTGTGCGGAAGCTGGATGGGCGGCGGCGGCAATATGCTCGCAATCCAGGCAGCACTTGATGTTGACGAAGCAACAATGGCTTACGCTCTTGTTATGGATTCAATCTGCGCGACACTTTATGTAATGTTCCTTCTGTGGGCAATCGGAAATCACGAGAAGTTCAACAAATGGACAAAGGCAGACACAAGCATAATCGACGGCGTTGGAGCTGCACTTGAAGAGGAAGCAAAAGCCAACACAAAGCCTCTCGTATGGCAGAACATCATTCTTCTGCTCGGTTCAGGACTCTTAGTATCGGCAGTTTCAATGGAGCTTGGCAGCATGATTAATGCACATTTATCATTCTTTGACAGCACAACATGGACAGTCCTTATCGTATCAGTGCTTGGTATCGTATTCGCCCTGACACCATATGGCAAGATTAAGGGAACTGAGGAGATTTCAAATGTAATGCTTTATATAGTCATTGCCTTAATAGCCTCAAGAGCAGACCTTGGAGCAGTCGGCAATGCCCCAATATGGCTTCTCGCAGGATTCGTAATCCTCCTTATCCATGTGGCAATAATGATTGCACTTGCGAAGATATTGAAACTCGATATCTTCACATGCTGTGTTGCTTCCCTCGCAAACATCGGCGGAACAGCAACAGCACCGGTCCTCGCCGGCGCATACTCTAATGCCCTCGTACCGGTTGGTATCATGATGGCGCTGCTCGGATATGTCATCGGAACCGGCGGCGGCCTGGTTGTGGCTAATCTGATGAGTATATTTGGGTAGATATTAATGGAATAATTGATGGAGTGGATAGCACTTCGGCAGTGGATGGGTACTGCTGGGGTGCTGTTTTTTATATGTTGTAGAATTGGTGAAAATAAAAAAGAAACGAGCTACCCGCTTGAGCAATAATGCTGTACACGACAAAAAACTCATTTCTTAAATATATGATATAAGGTTTAATTAAAATAATCAATATTAGAATATTAATTAACCAATATACTATAATCCTAATAATTTTTTTAAAAATGCTCCTAAAGTAACAATGTCTGCACTTATAGCTAGCAATTTTAATGAAGCTGTACTTAAGTTAGATTTGAAATTATTCCAATTTTTGATGGCATCTTCTTGTTGAACATTAGTTTTAGCGTCAATAATTGGAGATAGATTATTAACTATACAGTTCATTTCGTCAGTTGATAATTCATTAGATAAATTTCCTTTGATGTAATCAATTAAATTATTAAGTTTCTCAATATTATCTGACGATAACTGGGTATCTGATGATGATGTATAACTGGTGCTATAGTTATTAATTACAACATTACCCTTCGATTTTACATGGTTTTTGAATATATTCATAATAAAAAAACTCCTTTTATTCGATATTTTATTGTAATATTTATTGTCTATTGATTTCATGATTTCAATCAAAGTTAGATTATTATTTGATTTACATAATATGACAGACCATTTTTTCTTACAAGGTTTTAATAATCCTTTAATGTCCTCGTAAATATTTTTGCGTGTTTTTTTATAATCAATCCAGTAATTATCAATTTTAATGGCTTTTTGAGTATATTCGTATGAGCGAACTAAATACCATATTATATCAAAATAAATATTAAAATCTTGAATTAATGGATAATCAGTTTCACTTTGATAACTGTTTATCACAAATAAGTTAGCATTAATAGCTTCCATCTGTGCTAGGAGTCGGCGTACATTATTGGGTTCAAAGTACTCAGGGGTGTTGTTAATCATACCTTGAATTTTAGAAAAATAATCATAAATTAGTTTGGTTTTGTCATATGCAATTGAGTATTGTTTGTTTTCTAATGCGATACTATTTTCATTATAAGCAATCATGATTTCGTTAAGCAATACATCTACCTTGTACATATTAAAATCATATTCAACAGCATCTCGTTCTTCTTTTGATAAATTTTCTTTTAAGACAGAAGATATAAAGACAGTGGCTTGCTGTATATAATTTTTTGCATCTTTGTAAAGTGGAATAGCTTTATTGTAATCGTTTGTTAAATTATAATATTGCCCATAAGAAACAGCATAATTGTATTTTGAATGATATAAATTGGCACAGAGTATTAAAGATTCTTTATTTGATATGTTGTTTTTTAGTAATAAATATGTATCTTCATATGTGTTTGCTAAATTATTATATATTTCAGCGGCATTTTTAAATTCTATATAATTTTCGGAACATGCTTTTGCAAGATTGTTATGGTAATCGGCTTCATTACAAAGCTGCTCAATTTGTTGGCGTTTAAGATTGTATTCGTCTGATAATGAATAGCTATTAATATTCATAATTAACTCCATAAATTTTTTATAATATAATTATATCGTTTCAATTGAAATAATCAATAAAAATATTATCCTGGCGGCGTGTTTCAGCTTGTCCATGTATTTGCCACATTTGCACGAACTGAACTTATATAATGACAATAAGCTGCTGGTGTTTCCTATAAAAGATTTGACAGAAACCAGTCCTGTATACATACTTACGAATAAGGATATAAGGAGAATTTTCATGAGTAATATTATCATTTTGTCAGGTAGCCCGCGTAAGGGTGGCAATACTGACCTGTTGGTTGACACATTTGTTAAAGGTGCAGAAAAGAATAATAATGTAGAAGTCGTTTCGGTGGCGGATTATAAGATCAACCCATGCATTGGCTGCAATTTGTGCTTTGACAGGGCGGGGCATGAATGTTTTCAGCAGGACGATATGCAGGTGGTTTATGATAAGTTAAAATGTGCTGATGTGATTGTTGTTGCCTCGCCAGTGTATTTCTATGGAGTGAGCGCGCAGCTCAAAGCAATTATCGACAGGTTACATACTCCTATGAGAAATGATTTCAAAGTCAAGAAGCTGGCGTTGATACTTGTTGGAGCAGCGGTTTTGCCGGAATTGTTTGATTCTATTAAGATACAGTATCAGCTTGTGCTTAATTTCTTCAAACTTGAAGATGCGGGAATGGTGCTGGTCAGAGGTGCTAAGGATAAAGGTGATGTCAGGAACACTGATGGGCTGGATGAGGCTTATCGGTTGGGATTGGCAATGGAGGGATGAAATAATAAATTAAAAGTAACATTATTATGTATGGAGGGGATATGTTTCCAATAATTGATAAAAGAGAAATTGGAATTAATATAAGAAAAATCAAGGATTGTCAGGGACTGACGGCAAAAGATGTTTGGGAATAATAAGATTGAATGAATTACAAACTCAATGACAAATATTAAATACACTGTTAGAATATTAGTAGGAATAGTATTCTAATGGTGCATTTTTGTTCGGTGGATATATATTTAGAAAAGTGGTTTGGTATGATTACATTAAAAGAACAGTTTACAACTTTTGCAGGAATAATAAATTTAATGGATTAAACTCGTGAATGGTGCTTAGGATAATATTACTTCATGGACGCCATTTTAATTTTAAAAACGCAAGCTGCAGGTATATGATGACTTTGAACATAACTGACATTATTGTCAAAAATATTCAATAAGGAGTCCGATATTAACATTTATTGTTTGATGATCTGGTGCTGACGGAGCAGTTGTTTCCACATTTGTATAAAGTGCAAGAAATTGCAGAGAAAAGAGTGGAAGTCATAATGGATGGATTGCCGGAAAAGAATCCGGTACCGGCAAAATAAAGGAAATATTACCTACGAATATTTGACATTTTGCCGATAATGTAGTATACTATATCATAATAAAGTATAAATTTAGATTTGATTTATAACGGAGGAGAGCAGATGCGATACCTTTCAGTTAATGAAATAGCGAAAAAATGGGATGTGTCGGAACGTAGTGTCAGAAATTACTGTGCTCAGGGACGAGTAAACGGTGCGTTTCTTACCGGCAAGACTTGGAACATTCCCGAAAATGTAGAAAAGCCGGAGCGTTCCAATAAAAAGAAAGAGCAGCCAATTACATTGCTAGATATTCTGCAGGAGCAGAAGGCAAGTAAGTATTCCGGTGGTATTTATCATAAGACACAGATTGATTTAACATATAACTCCAATCATATTGAAGGCAACCGCCTGACTCATGATCAGACCAGATATATCTTTGAAACCAACACCATCGGTGTAGAAAAAGATGTGCTGAATGTGGATGATGTGATTGAAACAGCAAATCACTTCCGCTGTATAGATATGATTATTGATAATGCAAAGAAATCTCTGACAGAGAAGTTTATGAAAGAACTTCATCTGGTCTTGAAGAGTGGTACCAGTGATTCCAGAAAAGATTGGTTTGCCATAGGCGACTATAAAAAGATACCGAATGAAGTCGGTGGTATGGATACAGCACTTCCGGAAGAAGTTGCCAATAAAATGAAAGCTCTGCTGACAGAGTACAACGGAAAAGAAGAAAAGACTTTTGAGGATATTCTGGATTTCCATGTGAAGTTTGAACGCATCCATCCATTCCAGGACGGCAACGGTCGTGTGGGCAGATTAATTATGTTCAAGGAATGTCTGAAATATAATATCATTCCGTTTATCATCGAGGATAATCTGAAGATGTTCTATTATCGTGGATTGAAAGAATGGAACAATGAAAAAGGTTATCTGACAAATACCTGTCTGACCGCACAGGATAAGTATAAGGCGTATTTGGATTATTTTAGAATTGCATATTAAACATTGCATTTTTATTGAATATTTACACTTGCAAATTTGCTTTACATTTTCGTTCCATGGCGAAAGACTTTCTAGTTGTTTATCTGTCATCTTTTCATTCGGTCTTGATTCCAATAAGAATTCAAGATATTTGTATGAATTAATACCATTAGCTCTTGCTGTTTCTAATAGTGAGAATACCATCATGTTTGCATCTGCGCCATCAGTTGTATCACAGAACAGCCAGTTTTTTTGTTATGTGTTTAATCAAGTTATGTGCTCATAGAGTCAAATTGAGTTTATTTTTATAATACAGATCATTTTCTATGAGCACATAATTTTTTATCATAATGAATTCAAGAAGTTCATGATATATGCAGATGGCTTATATTTATAAGAAATGTTACCGGCACTTCCTACTTTTTCCATAGCTTTACGTTTAAGCTCCATATCGGCAATCATATATTTATGTGTCGTTTCTATACTTGAATGTCCCAACCATATGGCTATTGTCGATATGTCAACACCCGATATCAACAAATTCATTGCAACAGAATGTCGGAACGTATGTGGTGTAATTGTTTTCTCGCGTAGGTTTGGAACTTGAGTCGTTACATATGGATATCCTGTAGGATTAGAATTGATGCATGGACGAATCAGCTTAAATGCATATATAAGTGATGATTCAGTTAATTTTTTACCACATGTTGTATGGGAAAAAGGATCCTTCGATGATTTTAATCCCAACTTTTCTTCAATCTACTGACGATAAGAGCAAAGTTGTTCCGTTACACTTTTGTGTATCGGTGCAAATGTCAATGATGGGCATAAGCTAAGAGTATAGTTCCTGATGAGCCTCTCGATATGATGTGTAACATTAGCAGGACATAATACAGAGCAATCTGTATTTGAGACCAATTGGAGTTATCTCTGATTGGTCTTTTTTACGTGGAAAAAATGCAAATATATTATTTTTAATGCTGTTTTTATAGATACAGAAAGCGAACTGCTATATTTTTGTATAGAGTACATAAATAAAGAAGCGATTAGTATCGAAAAATGTACTTTTTGATTGAAAACTATTTCTATGAAGTAATATAATATCATCATAATAGTATTTATGACGCAACTATGGGGTCAGAATACCTAGCTTAGTTTGAAAACGAATAAAGACTCGATGATTTAAGATGAGTCCAGAAATTATACATAAGTAATGATCTGACTGTAAATGAAAAGATACACTGGCTATGAAAAGGGAAAAAGTATTTTAGACATCTTAATGACATAGGGAAATGGAGGATAGTTTATGAAACTTGTTGTGTACAAAGGATTTGATGAGAATTTTTTAGCAATGGTTAAAGAAGAGCCATTGGTGGATAATATCATTGCTTTAAAGGCTGATGTTTTGAAATTTGATAAGAAGACAAGGAAACAACTAGATCTGGCTCTTCTCTCAATGGATGAAAGTGATGAATTGTGGGTTAGTTATGAAGAATATACATTGATAAAAAATAGGGTGGATGATGCAATCGAAGAAGATGGATTAGAGCTAGTTGTTTTTGTAAATAATCTCTATCCAGATTATTATCCATTAGAATTTGATATGTCAGATGAACTTGTTAATGAAATTGAAAAGAATCTCAATTCGGAGTTTGCAGATGACTGTAGCGAAGAATGTAAGAGATATTTGACTATTTATAATACTTTGGTTAATGTTAATGGTACATATTATGGCAGCTATTATAACTATGAATACGAAAAAGATAGTACAATAGTATCTAAGCCGTATTATATGAATCAGATATTGATTGAAGATTCACAGGTGAAAACAGATATTGATATTTTTATTAATGAAGATGTTGATACTTACCTTCGAGATTTAGCACGTATTATTGATATTAAGCCATCAGTTATTGGATTAAAAATGACAGATGGATTGGTTTCAAAAAGAATATTATTATCTCTTCAGGCTTACTGTGTAGCAAATCAGATTAGGTTGGTAAAGTTTCATGAGCAACTTGAAGAGGATGCGAAGATGGAACAGGAACTTATTGATATTGCGAAGAATGATATACACATATCTAATTTTAATGGTTTTAGATCAATTAAATTTTATAAAAATCCGGATATAGATAAAGAAATTGTTGAAATATCGCAGTCTATTTTAATACAGGAGATTATCCATCAGGCAGAGAATTCATATAATACAGAAAAAGGACATGCGTTTAGAGATATATTTATTACTGCATCAACGGGGGCAGGTAAATCAGTTATGTTTCAAGTTCCGGCGATATACATGGCCAAGCATTATCATAAATTAACTATCATAATAGAGCCAGTAAAGGCTTTAATGCAGGATCAGAAAGAAAAACTAATAAAGAATGGCTATACAAGAGTAGAAGCATTTAACTCAGACTTGATTTCTCAAGTTGAAAAGGAAACAGTACTTAATAGAATAAAATCAGGAGAAGTTGACCTTCTTTATTTAAGTCCCGAGACACTTCTTTCTTATTCGATTGAAACTATTATTGGTGACAGAGAGATTGGATTGTTGATTATAGATGAGGCACACATTGTTACTACTTGGGGTATGGGATTTAGACCGGATTATTGGTATCTGGGAGGTTATATTAACAGACTTAGGAATCCGATACAAACTACAGCAGGAAAAAATAGAAGAATATATAAATTTCCTATTTGTGCTTTTACTGCAACAGCAATAAATGGTGGGGTGGATGATTCGGTCAGTGATACTATCATTAGCCTTTATATGGAAAATCCAGTCAAGTTCATAGGATATGTGAGGAGAGATGATATTAAATTTGATATAAAAATGTGTGAGAGTAACAAACTTCATCAAGTTGTATATGAATCACAAAAAACAAAAGAGATGTCTTTACGGATTGAAAAGTGGTTAGCTGGAAAGGAAAAAACGATTGTTTATTTTCCTTATGCACAGAATGCTTTTGATGCTTCGAGAGGGGTAAGAGGATTTTCCGGAATAAAAACTGATCCAAGAATTGGTGTCTTTACAGGGAAAAATGTGGATGAGTTAAATACAGAGACATTTAATGAAAAGAAAAGAGAAACATTTAATAAGTTTAGGACTGGAGAACAGCCAGTTATATATGCAACTAAAGCTTTCGGAATGGGAGTTGATATAGATGATGTAAAAAATGTATATCATTACGCTGTTTCTGGGAATCTTTGTGATTATATTCAGGAAATTGGTAGAGCTGCGAGAAGACCAGACATGACAGGTGTTGCTATAACGGACTTCTTTTATAATGATATGGCATATATGAATAAGTTGTTTGGCATGTCACAGATACGTCAGTATCAGATAAAGAAGGTACTTGAGGGGATATATGATGTTTACAAGAGTAAAAAAGGAGCAAGAAGTTTTCTCATTTCACCTCAGTCATTTACATACATTTTTAATGGAAAAGGTGTTAAAGATGAAGGACAGTGCATAAATAAGCTGAAGACTTGTTTACTAATGCTCGAGAAAGATTTTTATGATAAGTATAATTTTAAGGTTATCATATCAAGACCACAGAGTGTGTTTACAAAAGCATTTGTCGTTATTGATAAGGAATACGAGTCATTGGTTTTGAACTCAGAGTATGGTAAATGCTTTAGGTTTTTATCAAAAGGAAGATATCAGGAAAGGCAACAGGATGGTTCTTTATTAAGCGATGCTGGAGATGTATATACATTAGATTTAAAGCAAGTTTGGGAGGAATTTCATGCTAATATATCATTCCCTCAGTTTAAATATTGGTATTTTAATGATGCATCTACATCAAAAGACAAAATCGCAATTATGCCATCAATTAGAAAATGTTTCGCTCCAAGACAGAAGGTAAATATTGAAACAAGAGGAGATCTTTTACTGAATGAAATAAGGGAGAATATTTTGGCTGATTTTGAATACATAGGAGATACTTTATACGCAGAATTTGGAAACAGTTATTTTACAACAGATGATTTTACTAGGGCTATTAGAGAAAAGTATGGAATGACTCAGGCAAGAATTATTGCTAATTCATTATTTGATTTAGTAGATCCAAACATGACATGTGTTAAGAGGAGAAGTAATGATAGTTCAGCAAAGAATTCTTACATTCTTTCTAACGGAAATTTTAAGGAATATATGAGAAAATCAGTTATTAAGTCTCGCATTGTTGATAAAATAACCAAGAGTAGTGAAACGAGTTATTCAAGTTATATGAGTATTGAAAATGATGAATTGTCTAACATTGCACTTAAACTGTTATCAATTTTTAATTATATTTCTTATGAAATCCTTGGAGGAGAAGAACCAGAGATATTTATTCGTTTAAATGACCCCCAAAAGATAAAAAATATAGTTCTAGGAAATATATTCTATTCAAATAATTATGTCAATAGAGCAAAACAGAAACATGATAGAGATGTAAGTGTTATGTTAAGATTTTTTAAAGAATTAAATACAGATAAGGAAAGATGGGATTATGTTGAGGACTATTTCTTAGGGTATGATGTTCTTTGTGAACCAGAAACAGTAGTTGTACAGGCCAGTACTGTTGAAATGACAAAAGCGATAGATAAAGAAAAATCTTATCCAACACATCAGTATAAAAGATGGTCTGATTTAGATTTATTCTTTGATGAAAATGACCATGTGATTGTTGATAAAATTGCAGGGTTAGGTGTCGCTATTCCAGAGTATTTGAGTACGGTTCTTAAAAAATCTGATTTGGGGGATAATATACTGATGTCATGGCCTTCCAAGAATGTGTTGATTTGTCAACAGGATACAGCTGATCATATTTTGTCTGCATTTAAGAAAAAAGGATGGATAGCATACAGAATTTATGAGGTTGACTTGAATGAGATAAGCGAGGTACTTAAATAATGGCCAATATTTATCCAATAAAGGAAGATTTGTCGGAGTTGCCATTTGCGGAATTAAAGGTATATGAGGCATTAGAGAAACTAGGAAAAAATTTTTATGTTTTTCATTCTGTACAATGGTTAAAAAAAACCAAGAAGTGGACAGCGACATGGAAAGAAAATGATTTTCTAATCATAAATAGAAATTTAGGAGCTCTTGTTTTGGAGGTTAAGGGAGGAGATATTGAATATACAGGAACTGTCTTTCATCAGATAAATACACAAACCGAAGAAGTGGCTGTTTTGGATCCTAAAAAGAAGAAGGATCCTTTATCACAGGCTATTGACGGAGCGTATCATTACAGGGGAGTTTTTGAAAAAATATCTAGAGCTACTGAGACAAGAATGGCTCTAGACGACAGATTTCCAGTGGAGGTTGCAGTTTGGTTTCCAGGATGCGAGATAGGTGAAAAAATAAAGAAATTTCCATTGGCATATCGCGAAGCAGAACAGGCAGTTCTTGATTTGAAAAGTTTTGAAGAAGGTCCACAAGCAATATATGATGTGTTTGATTTTTATGGGTCGAGAGAAAAGGTGGATATTACTGATTATGAATTTAATAAAATTCTCGAGGCAATTGCTTCAGACTTTGAGTTAATAACAGCACCAGCAGTAAAAAAAGAGGAGCTTGACTATGCATTTTTGAAATTAACACATGAGCAGATGGGACTTTTGGATTATATTTCTGAACAAAGGTTTGCTACTATTCAGGGCGTTGCTGGCACTGGTAAAACATTGATTGCTAAAGAGGCCGCTAAAAATTTTGGTGAACAAGGGAGAAAAGTACTTTTCTTATGCTTTAATAAGTTTTTATATGCAGATTTAAAAAGGAAATATCCATATACAAATGTTACGTACTATAATATTCACTCATTTATAAAAGCCTATGGTAATAGTACAGATGACTTATCGAATTCAGATAAACGAGCAGAGATATTGGAAGGTATTAGTTGGGATGACTTGGATTTTGATGATGTTGTAATTGACGAGGCTCAAGATTTTCATGATAGAGAGATCATATATTTTAAGGAGTTTGCGGAATTAAAGGATGGTAGATTCTTTGCGTTCTATGATAAAAATCAAGTTGTTCAGACTGATAAGGTGCCTGAATGGATTGAAAAATCAGAATGCAGATTATTGTTAACAAAGAATTGTAGAAATACATATGAGATTGCTTTGACGGCATATAATGTTATTGATGTTGAACTAAATCAAAAGATACAGATGATGAATGGCGAAAAGACCAGACTTACATTTGTTCAGGGTAATCCAATGGGAAAATTAGTTAAATTATTAAGAATGCTTATTGGTGATAAATATGGGTACGATTATAGTGACATAGTTATTCTCACATTAAAAACAGAATCAGAATCAATTATGAATAATATTGTTAAAATTTCAGGAATTCCGATTACAAGGGAGAAGAGCAATTCTTCAATTCTATTTACAACTGCTAAAAAGTTCAAAGGATTGGAAAGTCGTGTTATTATTATTGTAGATATAGATGAAGCGAGCTTTAACGATGAAAAGAAAAAGCGAAATTTCTATGTGGCATGTTCAAGAGCAACACAATATTTGTTACTAGTAGTAGACGGTGACGATCAAAAAGTTAAAAGTATTGCAGATTGTATTTCAGGACCTAATTATGCACCGAAAGGAAAGATTGCAATGAAAACTCAAGCTGCGCTTTTGAATTTAGATTAGATGTATAATGTGAGGAAAGCTAGAGAGTTATGACAGTGGGTTTGTGTTGTTGAGTCACTATTTATTTAAAAGCAAAAATAAGCTGGTATGTCAAGAACATAAGAAATATGAATGTGTATTTACTTTTGGTATTCCAGATTTTATTGCTATATTAGCCACCCCTTAGGGAAATATAATTCCAGATTGCTACAAATTTTTCACAAGTTTCGGATTGGCAGGGGCTACTTTTTGTACTTGTGAAAATCCTACTGTATAGCACATTTTCATTAATGAATGAAAGTTTGAAAATACATACTGCTTTGCATATTCACTCTTTATTAGCATGAATTCAGCGATTCAATGGTGTTCGTGGTCTAAAATGATAAAATGATGTTCAAAATAATCAACGAAAGAATTTAGTTACATTTATTATATACACAGTCATATTAGGATGAAACATCCCTTATCCACTAAGGGCGCACTTCTATACCTACCTATACGGAAGGTATAGAAGTGCGCCCTCATTTTATTTCGGGAGTTGCGGGATAAATCCCGGTCAAGGCTATGCCTTGCGCAGACGAGGTCTGCTATCCATACACGCGGTAAACTGCTATTTTCTCTTCTTTTTGCCACGTCCGTTTCCTTTTGCAGATTTGAATGCTGTCGAATACTGGCAGAGAAAACTCAAAGAAACAGGTATTGGTAAACTTGAAAGACAGGTAGCTACATTTGTGGAACTTTCTGTAACTAAGGAATCTCCAGCATCCACAGAATTAATCGTCACACATACTATATGTGAAAATAAAAATGATGACTTTTCATTTAAAGATAACACGATAGCTACTGTAATAAAAACCAATGGAGTTACATTTGAAATCACTAATACTGCTACACCTGATTTTATAAAAAATCTTATAAAGGCATTAACAATGCTTAATGATGCAACCGATTTTAAAAGAATATTTATAGCAGCTGGCTACACAGATTTACGGATATTACATACAAAGATAAAAGGATTATGAATATTTGCATGGATGCTAAAGTTGCGGATAGAACATATGGGAAAGAGATGTCAGAGAAAATACAGATGCGTTTGGATCAGATCAGCAGATACAGTGGAGGATATGATTCAGTATCGTATTGGCAGATGTCATCCACTATTAAATAATAGAAAAGGGCAATATGCGGTCGATTTAGTTCATCCATTTAGATTAGTGTTTAAGAAGCATGGTGATACTGCATAAGGTTTAAGTTAATGTGCTAAATATGGCAGGATGATTTTTTCAAAAGTACAGCTATTTAAGTGATAGGTGATTAAGCACAATGCAGGCTTCTTATTATCAGATTAAGTACTTGAAATGATTTTTGAACTACAAGTTCAATGACAAATGTATCTGTATAATTAAATATAAAATATATATTAAGGGGGAATATAGATATGAATGAGGCGTTATATATATTGTTTGATAGAAAGTGCCATGATATAGTTGATATAATAAATGCACAACACAAAATAAGTGATATGCTGAGACCATGTGGGATGAAATATGTTGGGGGATATTCAGTATATGCTCCACAAGATAAGGGTAAAAGAGACAACATTATGCATGATGTTATGCAGATACTTAATAAGAACAAGTGGGTTGCAGATATGAGTACAGCTATATTAGTGAGTGATTGCCTAAGTACAATATCTTTAAGCAGGATTGACTGTTCAGGGATGACAGAACCAAGACCTGAGAAATATAAGTATTATGAGGATTATTATAAGAGGACAGGGGAATTACCTCATGATATATTAATAGACGAAAATAATTGTATTATGGATGGGTATATAACATGGCTTTTAGCTAATAAATACCAGAATGATATGGGTATGCAATGGAAGTTTAATATACATAAGGCAGATTCCACCATACCACACGCAAAGATTGTTGTAGGTCGTCATGTTAATGTGTCCGAATCAGATATAACCATAAGAGGACCGCAGTATTTTAAATGGATATATAATAAAAAGGAACCAGTTGTGCCTGGGGATATATTGAAGGTGGATACAAGAAAAGGAGATGCCTATATGGTTGTTGAGGCAATCAGATATATTGCGGGGGCTAAGAACTGTGCAGAATACAGGCATGTTATTGAACATACAGGGATGATTATGCAAGAACAGAGCATAAGGTAAATATGATATGTATGATTATACAGGATAATGGAGGGGATTATGTTTCCAGTAATTGACAAACGAGAGACAGGTATTAATCTGAGCAGAATTATGACTATGCGAGGAATTACAGCAAAGAATGTGCAGGATTATCTTAATCTTGGTTGTGTTCAAAGTGTATATCGCTGGCTGGATGGCGTCAATATGCCATCGATTGATAATTTGTATGCGTTAAGTGAATTTTTTCAGGTGCCGATTGATGAAATTGTGCGTGGCAACAAGGAATGCATTGTTCCTGAGATTAATGTTAAACCGATGGATTGTCAGACGGAAAGATTATTTGTGTACTATGATAAATTAAACGAGAATCAGGCAGCATGATTTTTTGAACTATAGCTTCAATGACAAATTATACATTCTACCTTAGAATAGTTTATAGAGATAACGTTCTAAGGGAGGATTATTATATGAGCGATAAGATGTTAGTAACACAGGCTCTTGATGAAAGAGATTTGTTAGTAAAGAAGATTGCAGACAAGATTGCTAAGGCAAGCTTTGTTGATACAATCAAACCGAATGAAGATAAAGTATATGCAAAGCGGATTGCAAAGGATGAGTATGCTAAACAGGCGGAATCAGCCTATCAGCAGATTCTTGATCTGATTGAAAGGTTTCAGAAGATTGATGCTGCGATTGTAGCGTCCAATGCAAGTTCAGAGATAACTACTTCATATGGTAATTTTACAGTTGCAGGAGCTATTGCACTCAGAAGCAGACTTCGTGGCATGGGCGGTTATGGGAACAATGCTGATTTCGAGGGAAGACTTCAGAATAAGCTTGCGAATGAATATAGTGAGCGTGTACAGTTCTGTGATAAGAAGAACAGTCAGCTTCAATCTACAGCAGAGGAGATGCGACTAAGTATTCTTGGAAAAGACAGTAAGACAAAGGACGAAAAGCCTTTGGGAGTTGTAGAAGCATATGTGAAGGAGAATACTACCGAACTGGTGGATCCGTTGGATGTCAAGAAGAAACTTGAGGCGCTGGAAGAAAAGCGAAACACTCTTTTGACAGAATTGGATACACAGATAAAAGTATCTAATGCTACAACATTAATTGAAGTAGAATAGTAAAACCGCCTGCATTACGAAAACCTTAAATCTGGCTTCCCTGTAACAGGGTTATGTTACAATATAATATTACCAATTCTGAATAAATTGGTTTACTTGACTTAAGTGGTGCAATGCAAGCACGCATGACTCATAATCATGAAGTGCAGGTTGGAATCCTGCCTATGATGTCAGGTTCAAAGATGAATGCAAACATCTTTAATTTAATCAACAGTATTGTGTTTTATTTGAATTGTTAATGGTGAATTGTCAACGGTATTAATATTGAACAGTTTTTAGTTAATTGATAACATTTTTGTAGACATAGAGATGTGTTGAAAACCATGAACAAGGTTAAAGCGATAAGTCAGTTGGCTAGAGGCAATCCTCATGGCTGTAATGCAGGCATATATTAGTAAGCTTGAAAATGGAACAAGAAATCCGTCTGTCAATTTGCTTAAAAGATTAGCGGATGATATGGGAATGGCTCTTAAGATTGAGTTTGTACCGAAACAGAAAGCGTAATTATGTGACCTCACTGGATTTCGTCTAGGGAGGTTGCTTTGAGAGTGCGATTGGTGGAAGCATTGCTTATACACGGAGAACCACTTGTTTTGCAAGATTCATCGATTTTTAAAGAGAAAAAACAGTATTGGCAGAATATGGCTACTGTAGCGTCAGAAATTGCTCGCTCTAATGATGTGTTTATCAAACATAATTTTGACAATCATGATGGAGAAGTACCTGCGTTCATCTGATGAGGAGTGGACAGTATTTGTAAATGCTTTCGATAAGCTGATTCAAAATAATAATAGTGTGGTCAGTCTCGCAGCAATGAATCTTCCTGCGGATTGGAAATAACATTTAAGTGTATAAATGCAGAGGAATTGCATAAAATAATAAAGCAGACCTAACCAAGCATTTTTTGCTCAAATCGGTTAGGCTTTCGGCGGAGTGTTACGATAAGCACTTCGCCATTTTTATTTTGATAAGGAACATCCACCTTTTACATATGATTGTACAATTTGAACGAAAAAGTCTCATGATCATGTGAGAAAATGAAAGTAAAACTTATTAGATGATATAAGTGTTATATCGGCTAAAAAATAGTGCGGTGAGCAAAAAGAATGGCGTTTTGCCGATGGTGTGATATACCAAATTTTAATCTATGACCACAAATCGTAAAGCAAAAGCCGCAGGACTAATTGGATGCCCGCGGCTTAGTTTATGCATATTATTCAATTACTTTTCGTTTATTGATAACATACAGAATGATACTCATTGCTGCGACAATCGTTTCAACCACTGGTTGAGTAGCAATTACACCGGGTAACTTCCCAAATAGATTCATTACTATTACTCCTGGAATAAAGAGTATAACATTTCGTAGCATAGTGATAATCATGGAATTGAATGCCTTTCCCAAGACTACTGGGATTATGGCTTTGTTATACTCTATGAATATCAGGCGGTATAAATCATTTCTTTGTTATTGAAGTTACTGTAGAAATCAGCATGTGAAATTCGACCTGCTTTTATTCCTTCAGAAAGATACAATAAACTTTCCACGCCAATGGCAGCTCCTTTAATGCCTCCATTAGCATTAGACACATATTCGAGTTGGTCTTCAAACTGACCTTTGAGGTATGAAGTGATAAATAGAAATGTATAAGCGGTAATAGTGGAGTCGAAATTTTTCCACCATTCATTTGGATTCAAGGACTTTTGCCTTAAATTATTTTCGTTTATATAGCGACTCATTTCATCAGCACAAGTACGGCTTATATTAAATCCATCTTTATATGATTTATTATCAACAATAGTGCCATCTAAACCATAGGAAATAATAACGTCTGGTTTTCTTGAATCACCAAGTCTCTGTCCATTAAACGATAATTCCTTTGTAAATAAGTCAGCTGTCTGAATTTCAAATTCTCTTGCGTCGGCATTCTTTTTTGCTCTAGAAGCAGCATCACTATATGCCAAGTCGATAAGCGCAAGATACTTATGGTCAAGATGTATAAGCTTATTTCTAACCCTATCTTTAATGTCAACAACATTATCTTTAACACACTCTGTTCTTGCTGGAATTTCTAAGCATTCAATTTTATCAAGTAATCTATATTTACCAGCATTTTCTGTAATCTCCAAGCCAATTGAAATCAAGCCTTCAATATGGTCTTTTATAGCAGTGTCATCTACATCTAATTCATAACCTTTTAAAGCTTTTTTTAATTGGTCGGTTGATTTATCGGAACTTGTAAGAGCTTTAATTATACAAGCGCGAACAAATCGCAAATAATTAGCACTAGACACTTTATTTGAAGCAAGCATTTCAAACATAAGAACTCTAGCTAAGCGAGGATTGCTTGAATTACCTCTTGCTTTAATCAGAGCTTTTTCGCCTTTTCTAGTAATCGAATATGTTTGAAGCTTTGCAGTGTAGCTCTTCCTTCTATATGTTTCTGTAACATCCTTTTGATTGGATTCTACCCACCCCATCTGCATGCACCAACTAGCAATTCCTCGTGCATACTTATCGGAATCACCTTCTTCATTTGAACGCACATTGGTTCTTTCACCTGCTGTTGTAGCTTCGCAATAATCGCAGAGATATGCGTCTTGTGGCATAGATGTAAAACCCATTTCACCTTTAAATCCGAGTTTGGAACCTAGATCGAATTTTGTTTGTTCATCTTGTGCTTCTAATAATGATAATATTCTTATAACAGGAGGATAAGACAAAAGTGCTTTTGTTAATGCCTCTGTTTCGGCCGGAGAATTATCCGGAGCATTAGCAAGTTCTTCCCCTAAAGGAGTAATTTTACATTTATCATCATCTTTGACATATTCAAGTAAACCACATGATATGGCCCATCTCAAAAAGCCTTCTGCAGTCCAATCATCAGTATATGGTTTCTTTATAGTTATGGAATTACCTGCAACATCTGAATATGTTTTGTTTTGTTGAGCCTCAATAATGGCCTGGATTATTCCGGTACAAATAGCGTCTTTTCTTGTTCTGGAACCAGAACCTTTTCCTTTTAACTTTGAATAATCAATTTCTATGTCAGTCTTATTCAATTCTGCAATGAAGTCATTATAATCATCATTACTGATTAGACCATAGGTCAATAATAAAGGAAGTTTGTTTGATACTAAATCTAAATTTTCCGCAGAGCCTGCTTTGAAAATTCCGACTACCTTTTTTAATTTTTTTAAATCTCCCGGATTCTGAACCCAGCCAAAAGTACGTTTAACTGCCATTTTAGTCACTCCTTTTCATTAATAATTTGTTATTAATACTTCTCTAGTTTCTTGGTTTGTATTTTGTGAATGGTAATTACTATTATTGTAATTGTAATTGATTCTGTGCGCATGATAATGATTTTGCCTTTTCCATTGAATAAGAGCATCGTTTGTATTCCCTTTGTGGTGCGTTACATTTGAGAGAGCAAATTTAACACCTCTTTGGTTCAAATCATCTAATAATTCGAATAATCTTAAATCATCTTCTAAAGACCAGCCTTCAAATCCTCTGCGTCCATCATTATAACTTGCTGTTGTAATTCGATATGGTGGATCGGCATATAGGAAGTCACCTTGACCCAAAAAAGCCAGATTCAAGTCAAGAAAATTACAACTTGTAAATTGAATATTATTAAGTTTGCTATGAAAAACAATAAGATTTTCTCTCATAGTTGAATTAAAACTACTTCGATTTCTACCAAACGGATTGTTAAAACCATGATGATTGTTAAAACGAAATTGATAATTGAAGGAATAGCATACAAGCACATATAATTCAATCGGATTTCGTTGTGCAACAGGTAAGCTATTGTAATGATTTCTAAAAGCTAAATAACTCGCTTCGTTATCCATGCTTAAATCCCATTCTTCAATGATTCCGTCTATGACATCAAGTAGTTCATTAATATTCATAGCTTGGAACGCTCTATAGATGTCAATTACAAAAAAATTAATATCATTAGCAAATATATTATTGGCCTGAATATTTGTACAAACATCACATCCACCTGCAAATAAATCATACATATTATTTATTCTTCGTGGAAAGAAACGCATGATTTGAGGTAACATTTTATATTTTCCACCGACATAGTTTAGTGGTGACTTATCGTACATATTATTTATCACTTCCTTATTTTTCGAAGAAATATAACTGTTCTGTAACTCTTCTGGGTGTTGTTCCAGCATTGTTATACCTTCGGTAATCAATTTCTTGAAATACAAAAGTATTATTTATAGCGTAATCTTGACATATCGAGGACAATTGCTCAGTAGATAGAAGTCCTTCGTTATTGTAGCTAATTAGTATATAACGTACATTTGCATTTTCAATTAAACGTCTGAATGCTCCTTCGACTCCTCTTTTGGTGCAAAAATCCGACCGTTGCTGTTGATAATCCCTCATTCCAGTAACTCCATGTATTCTAGGATAATCATATCTAGCAATTGTTTCTAAAATATGATAATTAGGCAGATATTGTCGAGAGTTATATGGTGGGTCTGCATACAAAAGGTCTCCAACGATATTTGGAAGCAATATATCACAATTATCATTATGGAATGTAGCGGTAAAATTATTTGCTATAATTTCAGGTGCTTTTATTGTAAGCACGTTGTATGTTCTTGCGTCCCAATGTTTAAGATAGGCACCATAAACGCCGGTGATATTACTAACATAAGGAACTGCTGCAATGAGAGCTGCTAGCAAGTAATAGTATTCATCGTCATTAATTAGATGTTCCATATGCCAATTTTCTATCGTAATTCTTATAATATCTATTTTTATGGCATTATCATTTTGAAAATACATTCGAGCCACGTTGTCATGTGGTGAATAATTCTGATAAATAAAGCAATCCTCAAGATTTATATCAGTATTTGCAATATCTAAATTATTTAGGAAGGCTATAGGGTCAGCAATTGCTAAATTAGCAAAAGCAGGAGTATGATTTAACTCGGTAGAGCCTCTACTTAAAACATATGAAAAGTACATAATATCATTTCCGATGACATTGTAGCCATTTCGTTTAAGAAAAGAAGAAACTACACCGCTACCAGAAAATATATCAATTACGGTATTAACGTTAATCATTCGTTGTGTGATTACATTATTAATATCGTTAAGTAAATTGGATTTTCCTCCAATATATCGCATACATCACACCTCATTTCACTTCACCCATAGGGGAGTATTTTCTCTGTATTATTTCATCCTAAAGACAGATGCCCCTCAAACGCATATTTCCACGAAATTGCATAGGGGGTATTCCGTCAGCCAAGATAAAAGGCTATTTTCTTATAATTCTCTATAAACACATACAAATAACTTATAGAGAATGCCGTGCATTAATCCGGACTTGCGTCAGATTGTTTTGATTTTTGTCTCTTTTTCTGTGCTAAATGAGCCTTTTCAGATGCTTTTCGTTTACGATAGGCTTTCTGTTTTCGAGCATTTCTAACTTTCTGGCATTCTTCGGAATCACAAAATTCCTGTCTGTTACTTTTCCTTATTATAAATTTGCCACAGTTATGGCAGCATATCATGATACCTTCTGGTCTTGAATCATTATTGACTTTATTTTCAAGAGCAGAGTCTTCTGAAATCATTCTTGCGAGAGTGTACCATGCTATATCAAACACGGAATCAATATCAGCAGAAAATTCGTATTTCCCGGTAGCAGAATTAAGTTTTAATTTCATATTGAATTCCGGAATAAAGTCTGCAAGCGTTTTCCGAAGCTCGTCATAATCATCATAGGGATTATTATTAAAATCAAACGAACCTTCCGGCGGTTGTTCTATAGGATGATCTTCTATGTACTGATTAGTACGCATCATGCTTTTCAACAGTTCTTGAGGAGTGTTTGGTTCACCAACTATATCATCCGGTACTTCGGGAACTGCATGTTTGTATTTCTCAAAGTAGGAGTAACTTTCAAAGTATCGTCCTTCTTCATAAAGATTATATGCTACATCATCTTCGGCAAATAGAATTCCTTCAAGTGCAACATAGAATCGGACGGCATTATAAAGTTTTCCTAAATCACTCATAAATCTTTCAGTCTCAAAGATTCCATCATGCTCGACCATTTCTGCGTCAATGGTATTGATATCAAAATTTTCTATAAGTTCTGAGTAGATAAAGTCAATGCTGTAAGGATGCATATTCTCCATGCACCATCTGACTATAAGTTGTTCTTTAGGAATCTTGTTCTCAAAGCTGTCTATTACCTTTGCGAGATTACATAGGCTTACAAGGATTCCTCGTCCTGTCAGAGTATCATCATTAGGAAATGTTGGTTCTTGCCCCTTCTTGCATACGGGATAGGCACAGTAATCTTTTCCATCATAGCTGATATCATAACTTGCAAATCTGAATGGGTGGTATATGAGTTGTCCAATACCACCTATTTCTTTTGAACCCAATATGTCTGTTGTTTTATCTGCTTTAGACGGAATATAGTCTCCGTTCCAATTAAATGGCATCTTCTCACCTCACAAACCTATCGTTAATCCGTAACCATTAGCGTTACCGTCGGTTTTTAGACTTCGGTTACATTATATACTAAAATACTCTTGAAAACAACAAAATTCTTTACAAAACAGTACAACAGATTTTTGAAGTCGCACCTTGAAAATTTCATCCCGTTCCCACTTCGTAAGTCGGTGCTAACTGCCGAGATTGGTAACCTGCCAAGAGCGGTTGTATTGAAACTGCATTGTGGTGAGACGGACACCCCAATATTTAAGATTGGAGGAATCGTAATGGAAAAGACAACTATGAGTGTGTAGGAGTTATCTGCGCAGATGGGAATCAGTCTGCCAAAGGCATACGAACTGGTAAAGACACTGGGATTCCCGACAATACGAATCGGAGCAAGAATTCTGATTCCGATTGAAGCCTATAAGGAATGTTTCAGGCAATCATTGAGGATAGAAATGCACCGAAAGTGGAGAAAGCTATAGATGGATATAGTGGATTTCTATTTTACGATGATAATGGAATGCCACTTGTGGCAATGCACTGGCAGCACCGATTCAACCACATGGTAGGCAGATACAATGATATCTACCGGGTGCAGATGCCAAACATTACACCTCATGTATGCCGACACATGTATTGCTCGAATATGGCAAAATCGGGAATGAATCCAAAGACACTGTAGTACCTCATGGGGCATTCGGATATATCAGTCACGATGAATGTGTACACGCATATCGGATTTGCTGATGCTGAGGAAGAACTGAAATGAATGGAAGAGTTTAGGAAGGCGCAAGCGGAGGTTGAGCAGAAGAAGGAGAAACCGATGTCGCAAAAGATGTTTAAGGTAATTTGATATAGAAGATGGATAACGATCCGGCTTGGCAGGGGCGTTTTTTTCTGTGGAAAAGAAGTGAAAATGACGATATAATATACAAAGGAAGGTGAGAGAGATGTATGGAATAGGCTTTTATGATGAATACTTAAAACGAATGGGTAATTTAAAAGATAAATCTGATATGGCAACACCATATAAAATAGAATATCTGAAAAAAATAATAAAGAATAATAAGGTGTATAAGTATATTTCGTTTCAAGAGAATGCAGATATTAAAATACAAACTTTAAAAGATAATAAAATATGGTTTTCATTTTATAAAACTTTGAATGATGAAACAGAATTTAGTATTGATTATAAGATGAAAAAAGTCGTAGATAGAACAGGATATAGCAAACAGCATATAGAATTTCTTATTAATTATCTTACGGAAATGTATGATGTGTTTTCACTAACATACGCATATGAAGATTATATGTGGGATGAATATGCATCAAATGGGAATGGTGTATGTATAGAATATAATATTGGTAATTATGATTTTTTGTATCCAGTTGAATATTGCGATAAAGATACAATTGATTTCACAGAGATGGTTATTAATTCTTTAAAAAATGGTGGTGCTGAATTATCTATAATTCCATGGGTTATTAAAAATCAGTATAATAAGACATCGAATCTAGACTCCACAAAAGAAAAGGAAATAAGAATGTTATATTGTCCATATGATTTAGCTGAATTTAATAATGGCATACTTGAATATGATATAAAAGAGCGAATGAGATATAAGGGAATAGCAAAATTGTATACAGATTTTAATATGGCTATTTCGCAAATAATGATTGGAAGTAAATGTAGTGAAAAGATTAAAAGAGAGTTGATCTGCTATTGTGAAACCAATAAAATAAAGATTGAATATGTTTAAATAAATTATTAATGGAGGAAAAATATGAAACCTATATCTATTTCTGAAAGAATGATGTTTAATACAGTTCGTTTAGTTGCAAGTGATAGATCTTCAGGGACAGGCTATTTTTATAATTTTGTGATTGATAATAAAATTGTTCCAGTTATTATTACAAATAAGCATGTTGTTAATTATAATTCAAATGAAACTATGACATTTTATTTGCATTTGCGTAATGGTGAAAATGAAAGTAATGAGAGTTATCAAGTAACATTGACATTAAATTGGATATTTCATTCAAAAAAAGATTTGTGTTTTTGCTTTGTTAATCCGGTGTTTGAGTTTGTAAAAAAACAAACAGGTAAGGACGTATTTTATATTGCCATAGATGAAACTATACTACCATCTCAAAAAATGCTGGAAGAATTATCAGCTTTAGAAGAATTAGTTATGGTGGGGTATCCGATTGGACTGTGGGATAAAAACAATAATTTTCCTATATTTAGAAAAGGGTATACTGCATCTCATCCGGCAATAGATTTTAATGAGTCGGGTATTGGATTAGTAGATATGGCTTGTTTCCCAGGGTCATCGGGTTCTCCTATATATATATTAAATGAAGGTGGATATAAAGACAAAGTAGGAAATCTTAACTGGGGACAAAGTAGAATTATTTTCATTGGAACTTTATTCTCAGGACCAATATATGATGCTACAGGGAAATTGGTAGTAACAGATATACCAACATCAAATCAAGTTGTGGAATCACATACTGGCATTATGGTGAATTTAGGGTATTATATAAAATCTAGTGAAATATTAGAATTTAAGAATATTATTAAAGAGATACTTGAACAAGGAGAACAAATTTCTTAGTAGTAAGCATACCTCGTTTTACTACCAACTTTACTACTAACAGTTCGCAATAACTTGCTCCATCTTGCTCTATTTTGCCAGGAGTTCAGCAAAAATCCACATTTTACAAATCCCTAGAATCCCTTGCAAAACGGGGCATTCCGGGACAAATCAAGGAGAAACAAAACTATGATAAAAGTACTTTTCATCTGCCACGGCAATATCTGCCGAAGTACTATGGCAGAAAGCGTTATGACATATTTAGTTGAAAAAGAGGGGCTTGCTGATAAGTTCTATATTAATTCAGCGGCGACAAGCCGCGAGGAGATTGGCAATGGGGTGCATCATGGAACTGTTGCCAAGTTAAAGAAAGAAGGGATTCCGGTGATTCCTCACAGGGCAGTACAGATGACTCTGAATGATTATGAGGAATATGATTACCTTATTGGAATGGATACTGAGAATATCCGCAATATGCAGAGGATATCAGGTGGAGACCCTGATGAGAAGATATATAAGCTGCTTACATTTGCGGGAAGCGGACTTGATGTGGCAGATCCGTGGTATACAGGAGATTTTGAGGCAACTTACAGGGATGTTCTGGCAGGCTGCAAAGGACTGCTTGAGTGCCTTAAGGAAGAACTGTAGGTGTGTAGGTGACTGTAGGCGGATTGCAGGAACAAGCACTACAGCAAGATATGTGTGAATAAAAAGTTCGGGCAAGGCAGGCTGTCTTCTTCTGGGACAGCCTGCCTTGCCCGACCTGCCACTACATACTGGCTGCAAGCTACAGCCCGACAGCCACTACCTATAGGTTGTTACTCACCTACCATGGCAGAATATACATATTCCTCCGGTAAGAGCCGAATACAGTGGCAGTTGCCTTAAGCTCTGCACCGAGACGACGGAAAGACGAATTGCTGGCGACGTTGTCAGGGTGGGCTACGGCGAGGATTGTGTCGATGCCGCGGTTGCGGGCAATTGAACAGAGGCGCTGGTTAAGCTCACACATAAGGTTGTGACCGCGGAAGTCAGGGTGAACCATGCATCGTCCAACTTCAGCTACATTTGTAGAACGAATGTCGAGACCGAGCTTTTCAGCTTCCTCAGCAAATTCATGTTCATTAAAGAAAAGGGCGCTGGCGGCAACAAGTTCATTATCGTCATTAAATGCACCTAAGAAGCATGTCCAGTCAGCATCAAAGAAATGTGAGCGTTCAATATCATCAATAGGAATCCACCATTCCGGAACAGGAAGAGCATTTTCTATAGTATATATAAGCTGTTCGAGAGCAGCCTTATCATTTTTATCTAATACACGGATATTCATAGCAATCTCCTATACACTTAAATTCAGAAATAACTTTAATATTACTTTAATATAATCTTTAATATAAATAAGCTATAATCCTAATCCACCACATTATAATATGTATGTATCTTAAAATCAAAATATTTTTAAATTCGCGGGCAGAATATTAAGCAGGCACAAATTAATGCCGATATACATTTATAAGACATATTGCTTCTTGAATATTTATAAAAATATATATTTAGATAGATTTTTTTTATTTAGGGCTTTTAAATTTCCTTTTTTATGTATATAATGGTGATTAGCCATGGGTACACATGGCTTCTAATGACTTTTGATTTTATGTTTTATCTGAATATATCGGACAGACAGAGGTCCGCATTGTTTTATAAGAAAGGGGAATTATCATGTTATCAACAGATATTGGTATAGATTTAGGTACTGCAAGTATTCTTGTGTACATCAGAGGCAAAGGTGTTGTTCTTAAAGAGCCTTCAGTTGTTGCATTTGACAGGGATACTAATAAGATTAAGGCTATCGGTGAGGAAGCAAGACTGATGCTTGGTAGAACACCAGGTAACATCGTTGCTGTAAGACCTCTTCGTCAGGGTGTTATCTCTGATTACACTGTAACTGAGAAGATGCTTAAGTACTTTATCCAGAAGGCTATCGGCAAGAGAATGCTTAAGAAGCCTAGAATCAGTGTATGCGTACCTTCAGGTGTTACTGAGGTTGAGAAGAAGGCGGTTGAGGATGCTACTCTTCAGGCAGGCGCAAGAGAGGTTGCTATTATTGAAGAGCCTATCGCAGCAGCTATCGGCGCAGGTATTGATATTTCAAGACCATGCGGTAATATGATTGTTGATATCGGTGGTGGTACAACTGATATCGCTGTTATCTCTTTAGGAGGAACTGTTGTAAGTACTTCTATTAAGATTGCCGGAGATGATTTTGATGAAGCTATCGTAAGATACATGAGAAAGAAGCATAATCTTCTTATTGGTGAAAGAACTGCAGAAGATATTAAGATAAAGGTTGGTTCTGCTTATCCTAAGGCAGAAGTCACAACTATGAATGTACGAGGAAGAAACCTTGTAACAGGTCTTCCTAAGACTGTAGAGGTAAGCTCAGAGGAGACAGAGGAAGCTTTAAGAGAGGCAACTTCACAGATTGTTGAAGCTGTTCACAGCGTTCTTGAGAAGACTCCACCAGAACTTGCATCTGATATTGCAGACAGAGGAATCGTCCTTACAGGAGGCGGAAGTCTTCTTTCAGGACTTGAGGATTTAATTGAAGCCAAGACAGGAATTAATACTATGACAGCCGAAGATCCAATGACATGTGTTGCTATTGGTACAGGTAAGTTTATTGAGTTCCTTGCAGGCTACAGAGACGAAGTTAAGTAACCTGGAACATTTTTAATAACATTATTATGAATGTTTCTTAACATTCTGGCAGAATGGACAATTTTTATGCCGGAAGAATATATTATCAAGAAAGAGGCGGGCTATGGTAAAAGGGCTTTATACAGCGTACTCTGGCTTGACAGTTCAGCAGAAGAGACTGGATGTAGTGTCTAATAATCTGGCTAATGCAACTACCACAGGTTATAAGAAAGAAGGCCTTACGACACAGTCGTTTAAAGATGTTTATGGCATCAAAGTTAAAGATGAAACTGTGGGCTATATTAATCAGAATATCGGAACTCTGAATCTTGGAGCAAAGATAGGAGAATCCTTTAGAAGCTGGGATCAGGGTTCTTTCCAGAACACAGGCAATACATTTGACTTTGCGCTGAGTGGAAGTGGATTGTTTTCGATTTCTTTCACTAACAAAGCTGGAGAAACTTCAACGCTTTATACCAGGGACGGATCTTTCCAGATGAACCGTGAAGGTTATCTGGTAACCAAGGATGGTGATTTTGTATTGGGCGAGAATGGACCGATACAGTTACCTACAGACTTTGAAAAGCTGACTGTAGAAGAGAGCGGCGAAATATATGCTGACGGACAGTATGTAGACAGATTTGCTCTTGTAGATTTTGAGAATTATGACTATGTTGAGGCATACGGCGAGAATCTTTACAGAGCTGTAGATGGCGCAACACAGACAGATGCTACAGCAACAGTTAATCAGGGATATTTGGAGGCTTCCAATATTAATGTGGTAACAGAGATGGTAGATATGATATCTATTGCAAGAGATTTTGAAAGTAATCAGAAGATTATGAATACTATCGATGAGATGTTAGGAAAGATGGTATCTATATCTGAGATTTAGTAACAACTGTTAGGCATATACATATGGAGGACTGACGACATGATGAGATCATTGTGGACTGCTGCATCAGGAATGATGAGCCAGCAGACAAGTGTAGATACTATTGCCAACAATCTGGCAAATGTTAATACAGTAGGATATAAGCAGGAGCAGACTCAGTTTAAGTCTCTGCTTTACCAGAATCTTCAGGCGAAGACTACTTCTGCCAACGGAGAGAATAAACCTGTTGGAGCACAGGTTGGACTTGGTTCAAGAGTTTCAGCAGTAACATCAATATATACACAGGGTGCATTAAATGCAACTGACAGTACAACAGATTTTGCAATTAATGGAGATGGTTTTTTCGCAGTAAGAAATACTAATACTGACGAGACTGTGTATACAAGAAATGGACATTTTACATGGGCAACAGCTACAGAAGGTGTAATGCTTAGTACTTCTGAAGGATATCCTGTACTCAGCGCAGATGGCGCAGAGATAGTTCTTGGACAGGACGCTAATGGTAAAGATTATAAGACTAATCTTATTACTATTGATACAGACGGCAACCTTTTATATCCTGACGAGTCTAACAATCCGGCACCAATAGGTATTAAGATTGGCTTATATCAGTTTTCTAATCCTGCAGGACTGGATAAGATTGGTGGAAGCTACCTTTCAGAGACTGAGGCGTCAGGAGCTGCACTTAACGAAGCGTACGATGAAGTTGGAAAGAAGAGCTCATTAAGACAGTCATATCTTGAATCATCTAATGTTCAGGTTGCAACTGAGATGGTTAATCTTATTACAGCACAGAGAGCGTATGAATTATGTTCTAAGGCTATAACAACATCTGATACAATGATGGAGCAGGCTAATAACCTTAAGAGATAAGCGGGGTGTAGTGTATGAGCGATTCTATTACGGGGCTTAGCAGTAAGAATTATTCAGATGTGTATGATTCTAAAGCGGGTTCTTTAACTAATAAACTTACAGATACTGATTATTCTAAGGCATCAGACGATGAACTTATGTCTGTATGCAAGGATTTTGAAAGTTATTTTGTTGAACAGGTTCTTAAGTCAATGGAGAAGATGGCTAAGATTGATTCGGATGACGAAGATAGTAATCTGTTCTCTTCTATGGCTGGAATTGGCGGAACAGAGGATACTTCACTTAATACTTTGGGAAGTTACTTTGGAGATGAGATGGTGTCATCTTATGCCAAGCTTATGACTGATTCTAATCATGGCAAAGGACTTGGAATAGCACAGACGCTTTATGAGCAGATGAAGAGAAATTATTCTACAGAGTCTATTCCTAAGGCAGATGAGCAGAAATAATATTTAACATAAAGGAGATAACAGATTGGATTACGAGTCTGTGAAATATGTAGAGGGCTTTGTGGAGAATATTATCTTCAGGAATGAAGACAATGGATATACGGTTTTTAATATTGTATATGATGATGAAGAAATCACCTGTGTTGGAGTGTTAAGCTATATCAACACAGGTGAATTTATTACCGCACAAGGCGAATTTGTTAAGCATGCAGTTTACTACATGCAGTTTAAAGTCACATCTTATGAGTTCAGGGCGCCGGATGATGCTGCATCCGTAAGGCGTTATCTAAGCTCCGGGGCAATCAAGGGTATCGGCGAGAAGATGGCTGAACGAATAGTTAAGACATTTGGCGATGATACATTCAGGATTATGGAAGAAGAACCGGAGCGTCTGGCTGAGATTAAAGGAATAAGCATGTCTAAAGCTATGGATATAGCGAATCAGCTTATTGACAAGAAAGACATCAGAAAAGCAATGATGTTTCTTCAGCGTTATGGAATCCAGATGAATCTTGCCAACAAAATATTTAAGCGTTATGGAAACGATATATATAACATTCTTGAACAGAATCCGTACAGGCTTGCTGATGACATAGAGGGCGTCGGTTTTAGGACGGCTGATGAGATTGCTTCGCGTGCCGGAATCAAGATTGATTCTGAATTCAGGATTAAGAGCGGAATATTTTATGTGCTTAATCAGGCGACAATGCAGGGACACACATATCTTCCGTATGATAAGCTTGTGCGTCAGGTCAACGAACTGCTTTTAATTGATGTCCAGGACTATGACAAATACCTTATGGACCTGACAATGGATAAGAAGATAGTTGTCAAGGTTAAGGACAATGTAAAATGTGTCTATGCCCGCATGTATTACAACATGGAAGCAAATGTTGCAGCTATGCTTAATAATCTTGATGTCCAGATTGAGGAAGACCAGAAATTCATAGATGACAGGATTGCAAGGATTGAGGATAAAGAAGGAATAACTCTTGATGATATCCAGAAAGAGGCTGTTGCGAAAGCAGTAAGAAACGGGCTTGTTATTGTTACTGGCGGTCCGGGAACCGGTAAGACTACAACTATTAATACAATAATCAAATATTTTGAGCTGGAAGGTCTGGAAATCAGGCTGGCAGCGCCTACGGGACGTGCAGCCAAGAGAATGACTGAGGCGTGCGGTTACGAAGCACAGACAATCCACAGAATGTTAGAGATAAGCGGCGGCGTGCCGGATGGTGACAGAAAGTCGGCAGCAGGTCTGTCTATGTTCTTTGAGAGAAATGAAGATAATCCGCTTGAGGCTGATGTTATTATCGTTGATGAGATGTCGATGGTAGACATAAGTATTATGAATTCACTCCTTAAAGCTGTTTCGATTGGAACGAAACTGATTCTTGTAGGTGATGTGGACCAGCTTCCAAGTGTAGGTCCGGGAAATGTACTTAAAGACATCATAGAATCCGGATGTTTTCCGGTTGTTAAGCTGGAGAGGATATTCAGACAGGCGGCACAGAGTGAGATTATTATTAATGCCCATAAGATAAACAGGGGTGAGGAGGTAGTACTTAACAAGTACAGCAAGGATTTTCTCTTTGTTCACAGAAACGGTGCAGACAATATAATAAATGCGATGAAAACGCTTATTAAGGACAAACTTCCGGATTATGTAGGTGCCGATGTGTATGACCTTCAGATTCTTACTCCATCGCGAAAATCCAATGTCGGGGTGGAACGTCTTAATAAGATTATGCAGGATTTTCTTAATCCGGCTGATGCTATCAAGCAGGAAAGACAGGTCGGTGATGTTACTTTCCGTGAAGGTGATAAGGTTATGCAGATTAAGAATGATTATCAGCTTGCATGGGAAAAACGAAGCAGATACGGTATTCCAACAGAACAGGGAACGGGCGCTTTTAACGGGGATACCGGAGTTATAGAGAGAATAAGCACATTTGATGAGAATGTAACTGTGAAATTCGAAGATGGCAGATTTGTTACTTATGAATTCTCACAGCTTGATGAGCTTGAACTTGCGTATGCGATTACGGTTCACAAATCACAGGGAAGTGAGTACCCGGCGGTTATTATTCCGATGTCGCAGGGGCCAAGAATGCTGATGAACAGGAATATTCTGTATACGGCAGTTACAAGAGCAAGAAAATGTGTGTGCCTCGTTGGGGAAGAGGAGATATTCAGGCTTATGGCTGACAATGTATCAGAGTCAAAACGATATTCTTCACTCACAGACAGGATTGAAGAAATCAGACATATTGAAGATTTCGGACAATGATAATTGATATGTTTATAGTTGATAATGATGACAATAATGGGGGATTATGGATTATAAGAAGGTATTAATGGAGGCAGTTAATGCGGTACTTCCACCAGCGTGTCCTATGTGTGGAAAGCCGGCACCTTTTGTTGGAGGGATAAGGGCAGATATATGTGGAAGCTGCATGCATAATATAAATTATGTAAGTGAGCCTGCCTGTTTAAAATGTGGTAAGCCGGTGAAAGATGAAGAAACAGAATACTGCAGTGACTGCAGCAGGCAGAAGCATGTATATGATCAGGCATGTGCGTTGTATGAATATTCTAAGAATGTCAGGGAATCAATATACAGATTTAAATATTATAATAAGCAGGAATATGCAGGAATATATGCGAAGCAGATGGCGGGCAGATGTGGCAGGATGATACGCATGTGGTTGCCGGATGTGATAATTCCTGTTCCGATTCATATTTCGAAATATAAGGAGCGTGGGTTTAACCAGGCTGGACTTATTGCACAGGCACTTGGAAGAGCCTTGCAGATTCCGGTAGATGAGGAATATCTCGTGAGGATTGTTAAGACTCAGCCCATGAAGGAGCTAAGTAATCGGGAAAGAATTAAAAATCTGCAAAATGCTTTTCAAGTAAGAGGAAAAGTTGTAAGATATAGAAAAGTATTAATCGTGGACGACATATATACAACAGGAGCAACATTTGATGCATGTGCAGCAGTACTTAAAGACGCAGGAGTGTCACAGGTATATGGTATAAGCCTGTGTGTGGGAGACGGATTTTAAAGTATGAGCTGCTTTAGTAACTGGACCGGTTAACAAGACTGATAAAGAGGATTAACAAGGAGAAGCTATGGAAGTTAAGAATTGTAAGAACTGTGGAAGATTATATAATTATATAGGTGGTGTGTACAGACTTTGTCCTGAATGCATGAGAAAGCTTGAAGAAAAGTTTCAGGAGGTTAAAGATTATATAGAGGATAATCCAAGGGCTGATATGAGAGAAATATCTGAGAAGTGCGATGTCAGTACAAGACAGATTGAACAGTGGATAAGAGAAGAAAGATTATCGTTCAGTGATGATTCACCTATTGGTATTGCATGCGAAGTATGCGGAGCTACCATAAGAACCGGAAGATACTGTGAGAGATGTAAGAACGATTTAGCTAACAGACTGGGAGGCATGTACGGAAGCAGATCTTCAACCGTTGATGCTGATAAGGTAAGAGAGAGAAGCGAAAAGGCAAGGATGAGATTTCTTGATAAATAATAAGCTTTTTTCAAAACGGGTATAAAGTATTTGCGGAAACTGTCCGATATCTTACACATGAAGCAAGAGAGTATCTGCTTTAATTAATGGAAAGTGAGGCGGTTAATATGCGCATAGATGCTTATAATGCTGTTAATCAGATATATCAGACCAGCCAGATTTCTAAAGCTAAGACAGCAGCTAAGACATCATCGGTTAGTGACAAGTTTGAGATTTCTGACACAGCCAAGACATATCAGACAGCCAGGACAGCAGTAAGTAAGGCTTCTGATGTTCGAGAAGACAAGATTGCTGATATTAAGGCACGTATGGCAGCAGGAACTTACAACATCAGTTCAGAAGCTGTTGCAGATAAGATTCTGAACAACATTTCAACATTAACATTTTAGTGGGGTTTTATTAGATGGCAAGTTTGATAGATTCTTTGATTAATATAATGAATGATGAGAACAGACAGTATACTGAGCTTTTGGACTTGTCTAATAATAAGACTACTGCTATTGTTAAGGGAGATGTCGGACAGCTTCAGGAGATATTTGGTAAGGAGCAGAAGCTTATTGATATTCTTAACAGACTGGAGATGGAGAGACAGTCATGTGTTGCAGATATATGTAAGATTCTGCATCTGTCAGCAGCGGAGGTTAAGGTGAGTCAGATAGTAAGACTGTTAGAAAAGAAGCAGGCAGAGCATGATGCTTTAGAACAGTCGTATCTGAGTCTTAAGAAAACTGTAAACCAGCTTACGCAGGTTAATGATAATAACAGGCTGCTGCTTAAGGAATCAATGGATATGATTGATTTTGAGATTAATCTTGCGAAGAATGCAAGTATGGCTCCACAGACGGCTAACTATGGAAAGGGAGCGTATGAGGAGACAGGTGGCATGGGAAGCACAAGCTTTGATGCCAGGCAGTAATATTCTGATGGCATATCAGGATGCCACGGATATAAGACAATATGAATAATATCACGGATGATTTATTGTGAGATGGGGTTGTCCGTGTTGGATTGAAAGCCACATTTTTACTAAGGAAATGTGGCTTTTTTAGTCTCTGGGGTGTTTTGTTTTAAAAAAATGACGATATACATATAAGATTATGAATTAAGTAAGAAAGAGGTGACCTTATGGCTAATGGAATGGCGGGATTGTTTGTTGGAGCAAGCGGTTTGAAAACAGCTCAGACAGCGCTCAACACAACAGCACACAATCTGTCTAATATTAACACAACCGGATATACAAGACAGCAGGTTACTTTCTCTGATACTACATATGTCAATGTCAACAGCAAGGACAAAGTAAGTTATGCAAGCTATGGACTTGGTGTTGCAATATCTGAGGTAAGAAGAATAAGAGATCAGTATATTGACCTGGCATACAGGAATGAAAATTCAAGACTCGGATTCTATGAAAGCCAGTATAATGCTGTTCAGGAGATAGAAGATCAGTTTGGTGAGATGCAGGGTGTAACTTATGAGTCATATCTTACCAATCTGTATGATTCAATTAACGAACTTGCCAAGAATCCGACAAGTACAGTTGCAAGGTCATCACTTATCCAGAATGCGACTGCATTTATAGAAAAATCAGAAAATGTGTATAAGGGGCTCAGGGATTACCAGACAACTCTTAATACACAGGTTAGTAATATGGTTAATAAGATTAATGATCTTGCAGGTCAGATATATAAGCTTAATAAGAGTATTGCCAAGGTGGAAGCACCGGGTATTGAGAAAGCTAATGATTTAAGAGACCAGAGAGATGCGGCAATAGATGAACTCAGCAAATATATAGATATTACTTATTATGAATCAGAGAATAAGGAAACTATTATTAATGCAGCCGGAGTTCCTCTTGTAACATCAGGTGAACTTACAGCTATGAGTACAAGAGTTGTCGAGGGAACAACACTTGTTATTCCCACATGGCCATCGTATGAAAGAGATGTTTATGAAGATGGCAAGCTGGCGTCTAATGCTGATGATACAGATAAGGGACAGCTTAAGGGACTTATTATTGCAAGAGGCAATATGGTTGTAGATTATACAGTGGTTCCGGTTGCACCTGACAGCAATGATTATGACATGAGTACTGAGGAAGGCCGTACAGCATATCAGCAGGCCTATAATGAATATGCAAAGCAGCAGGAATACTACAATACATATGTAGAGCCTTCAGCAATTCTTAGCGCTATGGCGGGATTCGATAAGCTTGTTAATGGAATTGTTGAAAGAATCAACGGAATCTTGTGTCCGGAGAAAACTGAGACAAGGACTAATCCTTATCTTAATGCAGATGGAAGTGAGATTCAGGCAGATACATACATATATAATTCAGTTGATCAGCCGGTTCTTTATGACAGATACGGAAGAAAGGTTACCGGAACTGATAACGGTGATGGTACTTACAGCTATGCATCTGGTGAGAAATTATACGAGAGTGCAGGCGGAGCAGCGGTTCCGGTTGATTCATATGAGTATCTTATGCTTGACATGGACAAGACTGGATACGGTATGGATGACAATAAGACTGTTGGTACAGAACTGTTTTCAAGAATTGGAACAGACAGATATATTAAGACTACAGGTGATAATGGAGAGACAATCTATCTTAGAAACAATCTTAACGAGACAGATTATGAATCATTATATAAGCTTGGCAATCTGAAGATTAATCCTGAAGCAGCACAGAATGTAGGAAAGATTCCACTTTCTACTGTACAGGGTAAGGAAGATTTTGACAGAGCCAAGGAACTCGTGGATATATGGGATGAGAAATTCGCTTCCCTTAACCCGGACATGTATGCGAAGTCGGATTACATGTCATTCTACAATAATTATATTGGTGAATATGCCACTATGGGTAAGGCACTTTATAATTATGTAGGTAACCAGACAACGATGGTTGATGGTTATGATAACCAGAGACTACAGTCAGAGGGTGTATCCTCTGATGAAGAGTTAGAGAAGATGATAAAGTATCAGCAGGCATATAATGCAGCATCGAGATATGTCAATGTAGTAAGCGAAATGCTGGAACATCTCGTTACTTCACTTGGACGTATATAAATGCTGATTAATACAGGAGGATAATATGGCATCAACATTTTTTGGATTAACAATTGCATATACAGGATTGCAGGCGGCGCAGACCTCTATAAATGTTACATCACATAATCTTGCTAATATCAATAACCAGGCATATACGAAGGAGACAGCTTCTATTAAGGCTGGTGAGGCATTGCGTTCATATGCTAAATATGGAACACTTGGTGCAGGAGTTATCGTTGATGCAATTAATCAGATGAGAGATTCTTACTATGATGAGAAGTACAGAAATAATTATACTAATTATGGACAGTACAATGTTAAGGATACATACATGTCACAGATACAGAATTATCTCAATGAGTTCACACTTAAGGGATATTCAACAGAGTATGAGAATTTCTTTGCAGCACTTAACCAGCTTGATCTTACACCGGCTGATACATCAGCAAAGAACCAGCTTATCAATAATGCAAAGAGCATGACAGATTACTTTAATACTCTGGCTACTAATTTAAGGAATGTTCAGATAGACGCTAATAACGAGATTAAAGATACTGTTAACCAGATTAATTCTCTGGCACAGAGCATTTCTTCTCTTAATAAGCAGATTAACCAGATTCAGGCTAATTATGGCAATGCCAACGACCTTAAGGATGAGAGAAATGCTTTAATTGATGATCTTTCCAAGCTGGTTAATATATCAGTAAGTGAGACAGACATTGGCAACAATCTTACAGACCTTCAGATTACAATTAATGGTAATTCGCTTGTTAATGGCTATAATTACCATACTCTTCAGACTGTTTCAAGAGATGAACCAAGAAATGTATCAGATGCGGCAGGTCTGTATGACATACAGTGGGAGACCGGACAGCCATTTAACATATACAGCACTTCATTAGGCGGAGAGTTAAAGGGGCTTATTGATATAAGAGACGGATGTAATGGTGAGATTGAAAAATATGCCACAACAACTGACGATGATGGCAATGAAACATATAAGACAGATGCAGAGGGTAATATCCTTACTGATACAGTAAGTAAGGTGGACAGCAATACTAATTATAAGGGAGTTCCTTATTATCAGGCACAGCTTAACCAGTTTATACAGACATTTGTATCATCAATCAATGAGATTCTTACAAAGGGTGTTACATCAGATGGCTCGGCAAGCGGAATTCCACTTTTTGTAATGTCAGATGGAAGCAAGGCTCTTACAGCGTCAAGTGTAACAGTTAATCAGGATCTTATTGATAACGCGGACCTTCTTGCTACCAAGTACAAGGAAAGCGATGGAGAAGCCAATACAAGCCTGATTGTAGACCTTATCAATTCTAAAGATGCTAAGATATATGACGGAGGTACGGGAACATATTTCCTCGAAAGTATTGTCAGTGATATGTCAATAGATGCAAGTAAGGCAATTAATTTTACAAAGAATTACAACAATCTTAAGACAACTATACAGAACCAGAGATTATCTGTAATGGGTGTTGATACAGATGAAGAAGCCATGGATCTTGTAAAGTTCCAGCAGGCATATAATTTAAGTTCGAAGATGATGACTGTCATGAATCAGTTATATGACAGACTTATTAATAATACAGGTGTATAAAACAGTAAAAGAATTCTTCTCCTCACCATAGGGGCGGTTTTTGATTCGCGATATAAGGAGGCACAATATGCGTATTACTAACCAGATGATGGTAAACAGCTCAATATCCAATATTCAGGGAAATAAGAGCCAGCTTAATGATTTAAGTACACAGCTCTCAACACAGAAAAAGATTAATAAGCCTTCTGATGACCCTATTATAGCCATCAGGGCATTGAGACTGCGTTCAAGTCTTGATGAGGTAACACAGTATCTTGGAAAGAATATTCCTGATGCATCATCATGGTTAAGTGTAACTCATGATGCATTAGATGAAAGCAACAAGATTATACAGGATCTGTATAATTACTGTGTGCAGGGTTCTACGGATTCATATTCAGAAGCTGAGCGTAATACTCTTGCTGAAAGTCTTAACAAGCTGGTGGAAGCTTATTATGAGCAGGGAAATGTTGATTATGCCGGAAGATATGTATTTACAGGACATGCTACAGATAAGCCTCTGACATACCAGTCAGATGAAACCGCTAAAGATGTTGATTATACAATTACACAGAACTTTACAAGGGAGAATTTATCTAATAAGACGGCATACACTAATGCATATACTAATGATGATATTATTAATCTTAATGTAAAGACAGATGCTAACGGCAATATAATCACACCTAATATAACGGATGTACACAGAATCCAGCTCGCATATGATGAGATTAACGGAAAAAAATTTTCGATGAGCATGGGAGATAATAATTCTGCCAATATCACTATTGCTGATGATGGTAGTGTTGCTATAGATGGAGGACTTACTGTTCCGGTAACTGATGCAGACGGTAATACAGCTGATACCGCTGTAAATGTTGTTACAACGACAGATCCTAATTATGTTCCGGGTGAGAATGAGATTGCAATTAACTCAACAACCGGAGAGCTTCTTCTTGGTGAGAATGTATACAAGTCAGTGTATGCTGATAATGCATTTTCAGTGACATACGAGAAGAGCAATTTTATAAAGGGTGACATTGACCCGACAATGTATTTTAACTGTGTTGATAATAATACAGGAATTGAGTACAACAAGCAGAGTGAGGATATTGAATATATCATTAATTTTTCACAGAAGATTAAGGTTAATACAGAAGCTGATGAAGCTTTCAATATATATCTTGGAAGAAATGTTGATGACCTTGTCAATGCGGTACAGAATGTCCTTGATATTAATGACCAGATATCAAAGATTGAGTCTATGCAGAAGGAAGGACAGTACAGCGATGAGGCTTCACAGAAGAAGTTAAGTGATATTATGGAAGGCCTTACAAAGCAGAGAGATTTTGCAAAATCTAAGATGAAAGATGCTTTTGAAGCGGGAATCGGTCAGATGCAGGGCTATCAGGAGCAGGTATCTAATGCGAAGGCTGATGTAGGAAACAGACAGATAAGACTGGATCTTACGAAGACACGACTTACAGAACAGAAGACTAATTTCACTGATCTTAAGTCTCAGAATGAAGACATTGATCTGGAAGAGATTGTTGTTACATATACATCAGCACAGCTTGTATATCAGGCAGCATTATCAGCTGCGAGCAAGGTTGTTCAGCAGACACTGCTTGATTTCCTTGGGTAGCCAGCATAAGCAGTATGCAAAGCTTATGAAGAAATAAGGATAGAATTAAGATTTGGAGGTTTGACATGAAAGTACAGACTAAATGGTTTGGTGAAATTGAGGTTAGTGAGGATAAAATCATTACATTTGACAAGGGAATCATTGGATTTGAGGACTGGAAGAAGTATACTCTTGTGTATGATGCAGAGAAAGAGGAGAATATATCAATTATATGGCTTCAGGCGATTGATGAGCCAACACTTGCACTTCCTGTCATGAAGCCGGAATTCGTGTATGAGACATATGATCCTGTTGTTGAGGATGAGCTTCTTAAGTCTCTCGGAGATGATATACAGGATGATAATATCAGAGTGTACTGTGCGCTCACGGTACCACAGGATATTACTAAGATGACAATTAATCTTAAAGCTCCTATTATTGTTGATTTTGATACGATGAAGGGAATACAGCTTATAGCAGATAATTCTGAATATCAGGTAAGATATCCTATATACGATATTCTAAAGAAGGAGGAAAACTAATATGCTCGCATTATCAAGAAAGAAAGACGAAGCAATCATTATTAATGATGATATTGAGATTACTATAATCGAAATCAAGGGCGATCAGGTAAAGCTTGGCATATCAGCTCCGAAGTCAGTACCTATATATCGTAAGGAAGTGTATGCACAGATACTTGATTCTAATAAGGAAGCAGCAAGTTCGGTTGATGTGAAGTCTCTTAACCAGTTATTTAAGAAATGATTTGTTTTATTTGTGTATATTTTTGTCCAAAGGGTTAAATTTTACTTAACATTTTCCGATATATGCAGTACAACATGAATGTAACTACAGGATAAAGTTTTGTTTTCACACGGAGGTGGAATTGTATCATGGGAATGGAAGTTAATGGAGTAGCGGCAGCGTCAAGCTACCAGAGCCAGAATTTACAGGCTGCTAAGCCGGTATCACAGGTAAGTAGTGTTACAACAACTACAGATAAGAGCAATGAGGTTGTTGTTGATTCAGCAAAGTCAGCAGCATCTAATGTGGCAGTTTCTGTAGGACAGGCAGCAGACAGTGAGAAGAATGGCAGCAGCGCTAAAGACAATGACAAGGCTAAGAAGCAGGCTGAATCAATGGCTGATGTTAAGGATATAAGGAAAGTCCTTAACAACAATACAATTGCAGAATTCGGCTACAACGAACCAACTAACAGAATCACAATTAAGATTAAAGATAAAGATACAGATGAAGTTATTAAGGAGATACCTTCAGAGAAAGCTCTTGAGATGCTTGCAAAGGCATGGGAGCTTGCAGGTATCATAGTAGATGAGAGGAGATAAGCTATGGCAATAAGATTATCTGGTATGGTATCGGGTATGGATACAGAATCACTTGTTTCAGCGCTCGTATCATCATATAAGTTAAAGAAAGACAATCTTGTTAAAGCACAGACCAAGCTTTCATGGAAGCAGGAAAAGTGGAAGACCATGAATACAAGTATTTATGGGTTCTATAGCGGAAAGCTTTCAAGTGCAAGATTTTCTACAAGTTATAATCTTAAGACATCAACAGTGTCTAATGATAAGTATGCCAAGGTAACAGCAAGTTCATCTGCTGTTAATGGTACACAGAGACTTAAGGTTAAGCAGCTGGCGTCAACAGGATATCTTACAGGTGGACAGATTAAAGCTGCTGATGGAAGCAAGGTTACAGGTGATACTAAGATATCAGACATAGTTGGAACAACAGATGGTTCTATAAGTTTTAAGACTGCTTCTGGAACCAAGAGTATTGATATAACATCAGATATGAATGTTAACCAGTTCGTATCTAAGTTAAAGGAAGCTGGCGTTAATGCAAGTTTTGATGAGAATAATGCAAGATTCTTTATAAGCTCTAAGGAGTCAGGCAAGGATAACGATTTCTCACTTGTGGCTAATGACTCTAACGGACTTAATGCATTACAGAAGCTTGGAATATATACAGTTAATGATACTGATTCAGCAGAATACAAGAGACTGGCAGCTTTAACAGAGGGCAGTGATGCATATAATACAGAACTTGAAGGTATGTATACTAAGATTACTGCCAAGGATACAGCGAAGAGTTATGCTGATAAGTATAATGCAGCCAAGGATAAGCTTGATGCACTGGCAGCAGATGATACTTGGGATCATTCATTGACATTAGATGAATATGTCGCAAAGCTTAAGACAGAGACACCAGATATTCTTAATGCTTATGATAAGTATAAGAAGGAAAAGGTGGATTCAGAGGGCAATACAGTTAAAGATTCTGATGGCAATGTTGTGTACGAATATGACACAGAGGCTATGGAAAAAGATGGTGTCAAGGATGAATATGATGCTGCGGTAAAGAAAAAAGCGTCTAATGAATCACTGATTAAGGTGTATGATGATAATTCCAAGGTTATACGGGATACTAAGGATTATGTGACAATCGGCGATGATGGAAAAGCTGTGGCAGATGCTTCTAATGCCAATGTATTACAGGAAGTAAGCGATACTAATGCTGACAGACAGGCTAAAGCTAAGGCACTGCTTGACTCTAAGATTGCAATGGCATCAAATGTTACTGGTAGTGCATCATCTTCGGGTGCTGTCAGAATAACAGGACAGGATTCAGAGATTGAGCTTAATGGGGCAACATTTACTAACAACTCTAATAACTACTCAATCAATGGTCTTACAATTGAGGCAATGGAAGTTACTGGTAATGATGAAGTAACTATTACAACCAACACAGATGTAGATGGTATATATGATATGATTAAGGGCTTCCTTAAGGATTATAATGACCTTGTCAAGTCTGTAGATGTTGCCTACAATGCGGCAAGTTCTAAGGGATATGAGCCTCTTACAAGTGATGAGAAAGATGCAATGTCTGATGATGAGGTTAAGAAGTGGGAAGAAAAGATTAAGGATTCACTTCTTAGAAAAGACTCAACACTTGGAAGTGTTCTTGATACTATGAAGAATGATATGGCAAAATCATTCAAGGTGGGAGATAAGTCTTATTCACTTTCTAGTTTTGGAATAGCTACACTTGGATATTTTAATTCTCCAGAGAATGAAACAGGTGTATATCATATAGATGGTGATAAGGATGATTCTAAGACATCAGCTAATACAGATAAGTTAAGAGAGATGATATCTAATGACCCTGATACGGTTATATCATTCTTTTCACAGTTATCTACACAATTGTATACTGATCTTGGAAAGAAGATGGCAGCATCATCAACAAGCAGTGCTTATACTATATATAATGATAAGCAGATGAATACGCAGTATTCAGAGTATAATACTAAGATATCTGCGGCAGAAGACAAGGTTACTACATGGGAAGATTATTATTATAGTAAGTTCTCAGCAATGGAATCAGCGCTTGCCAAGATGAATGCGCAGTCATCATCGTTATCTGGACTTTTTGGATAATAGTACATATTAACAACCGCATAAGCATGGAAGCTTATGGGAAATGAGGAAAACATGGCATTTAATCAGAATATAGCACAGGAATATAACAGAAATAAGATTCTTACAGCAAGTCCTGCAGAACTTACACTTATGCTTTATGAAGGGGCTATTAAGTTCTGTAATATAGCCCTGATAGCTATAGAAAAGGGTGATTTACAGAAAGCTCATACTAATATTAAGAAGGCTGAAGATATAATTACAGAGTTTAAGGTAACACTTAATCATAAATATCCTGTTGCAGAAGATTTTGAGAAAATATATGATTACATATACTCCCTTTTAGTTAATGCTAATGTTAAGAAAGATCCAGAGATACTTAATCAGGCATTAGATGAAATAAGAGGCATGAGAGATACATGGAAAGAGGTTATGAACCGCACAAGGTCAATGAATAAGTAGGAGACAGATATGACTACTAATTATCTTCAGATTATGATTGACAGTCTTAAGAAAAAGAAAGAGATTCTTCAGAAAATTGTGTCTCTTAATGAGGGGCAGGATGAGATTCTTTCTAAAGCTGAGCTTAATCATGATGCATTCGAGAATAATATACATGAAAAGGGTGAATGTATAGATGCGCTTGATAAGCTTGATGAAGGCTTCCAGTCGGTATTCGACAGAATAAAGGTGGAACTTGATACCAACAAGCATATGTATGCAGATGAGATTGCCACGATGAAGCAGCTTATTAAAGAAGTTACAGAGCTTGGTGCTAAGATAGAAGTTCAGGAAGCACGCAATAAGGTTAAGGTAGAGGCAATGTTTCGGAAAGAGCGTCAGGAACATAAGGAAGCCAAGAGAAGTGCATCTATGGCAAAGTCATATTATCAGAATATGAGCAAGATGAGCAATGAACCACAGTTTATGGATGCCAAACAGTAATTTTTTAAAAAGTTATATTACGGACTAAAGTTTTGGTACTAAGGTCCGATATATAAAGTACAAGGGAACAGAAAGTTTCCTGTAAACCATAACCAGATGTAGCAGGGACGCTGCATCACAATATAATTTCAAGGAGGAAAATATTATGGTAGTACAACACAATTTAGCAGCAATGAACACAAACAGACAGATGGGTGTAGTTACAAGCTCACTCCAGAAGTCAACAGAGAAGTTATCTTCAGGTTACAAGATTAACCGTGCCGGCGATGATGCAGCTGGTCTTTCAATCTCAGAGAAGATGAGAAGCCAGATTAGAGGTCTTAACAAGGCATCTGATAATGCACAGGATGGTATCTCTCTTATTCAGGTAGCAGAAGGTGCCCTTAACGAGACACATTCAATCCTTCAGAGAATGAATGAGCTTGCAACACAGGCAGCTAATGATACTAATACAACTGATGATAGAGGTGCTATTAAGGCTGAGATGGATCAGTTGTATGATGAAATTGATAGAATTCGTTCTACAACACAGTTTAATACTATGAATCTTTTGGATGGTAATTTCCAAAACAAGAATCTTCAGGTTGGTGCTCTTTCAGGACAGAATATTACAATAAGTATTAGCAACATGGAGGCTAAGGAAATCTTAGGCGTTGAGAAAGCTGCTCTTAAAGTTAGCAGCAATGGTTCTGCAGGTACATCAATGACAAAGATTCAGAGTGCAATTAAGGCAGTATCAGATCAGAGATCTAATCTTGGTGCTCTTCAGAACAGACTTGAGCATACAATCAACAATCTTGATACAACAAGTGAGAATACATCATCAGCAGAGTCACGTATCCGTGATACAGATATGGCTGAAGAGATGGTACAGTACAGCAAGAATAATATTCTTTCACAGGCTGGACAGTCAATGCTTGCTCAGGCTAATCAGCAGACACAGGGAGTTCTTTCACTTCTCGGTTAATAATTATTACTACTACTATAAGCAGAAGAGTCGGTGCTTGCACCGGCTCTTTTTGTCTTATTAATTATAGATTGGAGATATATATGAATTTTGACAGAAGTTTTTTTGAAGATGAAGTAAGAGATGGATTTTATGTGACTGCAGAGATGAAACAGGCGTGGGCTGCTCAGATGGAAGTTCTATCCGATCTTGATAAGGCATGCAGAGAAAATGAAATAGAATATTATGCAGACTGGGGAACATTACTGGGAGCGGTACGGCACCATGGGTTCATACCATGGGATGATGATATGGATGTATGTATGAAAAGACCTGATTATAACAGATTCCTACGGATAGCAAAGCAGATAATGCCAGAAGGATATGATATATACAACATTGAAAATGACGAAAATAACGATAACTTACTTACAAGAATTATTAATAGCAGAGATATAAGTTTTACAAGGGAAAAACTTGAAAAGTATCATGGATTTCCTTATATCGCCGGGATAGACATATTTCCACTTGATTATATAGCACCAGATAAAGAAGAGGCTGAATTTCAGAGAATGGTGATATGTATTGTCAATAGTGTTAAATTCTTAATTAGAGAAATGGAAAAATGCAGTGATGAACAGATTAGACAAAGCAAAAAGAATGAAATTGACAGTTATGTGCAACAGATAGAACAGTTATGTGCAATTAAGATAGATAAAGATAAGAATCTGGCACAGCAGATGAATATTTTAGTGGATCGCTTATGCAGTATGTATACAGAGGAAGAGGCAAGCGAATTGGCTGTGGTACCAATGTGGCTGAAAGAAGGAAGATATAAGTTCCCTAAGGAGTATTATTCAGATTCTGTACAGTTACAATTTGAAAATATAACTATACCTGCACCTATTGAATATGATAAAGTATTGAAAGAATATTATGGGGATTATAATAAGATAGTACTGGAATGTGAGTATGCACATGATTATCCATTTTATGATAATTATAAGGAAATAGCACTAAACGCTGGAGCACCATTATGTGTGTTTCGAGATGATATAAATGAATATAATAAAGTTGCTGAGCAAAAGAAAATTATGAGGAAGGCAAGAAAAACAACTACTGATGGAAATGAAAAAAAGAAAGTGGTCTTTATGCCATTCAAAGCTGAATACTGGGATACAATGCAGCCGTTGTGGGAGAAGTATAGTAAAGATGATAATTATGAAGTAATTGTGCAGCCTATATCATTATATTATAAGAATATTGACGGGACAGTTGAAGAATATATAGGTGATAGAACATATCCAGATAATGTAGCAATCACATCTGGTGAAGAATACAATTGTTATGAGGAAAAGCCAGATGAAATAATTATTCAGAATCCATATGATGAATACAATGTTGCAACGACAGTACATCCTAAATATTATGCTAAAAATCTTGTGATGTGTACAGACATGCTTACATATATACCATATTTTATAACAAGTGAAATACAATGGGATGATATGCGTTCAGATTCAAGCATGAATGCTTATGTAACCATGCCAGGAGTGGTCTATTCAGACAGAGTGATTCTTCAATCAGAAAATATAAAAAAATTATATATAAGAAAGTTAGTGGAATATTATGGGGAAGATACAAGAAGTAAATGGGAAAGAAAATTATGTACTTCAATATAATGAAAGCTATCTTGAAGACGAAGTGCGTGATGGCTTCTATATTCCGTCAATGATTAAGAGAACATGGGCTGTAGAACTGGATGTTCTTGCTGAGGTTGACAGAATATGCAGGAAGTATAATATCAAATATTATGCAGAATGGGGAACTCTTTTGGGAGCAGTAAGACACGGTGGTTTTATACCATGGGATGATGATCTTGATATTGCGATGCAGAGAAATGATTATATCAGATTCTGTGAGGTGGCATCCCATGAGTTCAGAGATGGATATCAATTATTTAACTTTAAGAATCATCAGAATTTCCACCATTTTCTGGCGAGAGTGACATGCAGCAGCAGAATATGCTTCGAAGACGAATATCTGCGAAAGCATTATGGGTTTCCATATATTGCAGGAATGGATATATTTGTACATGATAATGTATCAAACGATGTTAAAGCACAGAAACGTTGTGAAAAGTTAGCCGAATACATAATTACTGTAGCCGATAATGCAGCAGATGGTGGAATGAATGAAAGTCAGGAAGCTGATGCATTGAAGAAGATAAATGAATTATGTGACGGCAATATCCAGATTTCAGAAGATAAAGAGAAGCAGCGATTAGAATTATATACTCTTGCGGAGAACATATTCGGAACATTCAAAGATGAAGAATGTGATGAAATGACACAGATGATGCCTCATAGCATGTATGGAAGACATATGAGAATTCCTAAGAAATACTATGATAAAGTAGTCAGATTGCCATTTGAGAATACTACAATACCCGTACCTATAGGCTTTGACGCGATGTTAAGCAAAAGATATGGAGATTACATGAAACTGGTCAGAAATACCGGAGGACACGATTATCCATTCTATGAATCGCAGAAAAGTCAGCTGGAAGCATTGATGGATTTCAGATTACCAGTGTATGAATTTAATATAAAGAACGCGATGAGAAATCTGGCGGATAATGAAAATATCGGATATAAAAGAGTAATATCTGATACCATGAAGAGTATAAATAAAGAGATTGAAAAAATCGGACATTATATTGAAAATAGAAAATGCTGGATAGATGATTTTAATAAGGATGATATAGAGCTGGTTCGTGGGATAATTGCTGACATACAGCAGGCAATAATTGAGATTGGTAATCTGATAGAGCAAGTAAAAGGTAAAGAGACAGAAAGTGTAAAGCATATTGAAGAATTCTGCGATACGTTGTATGAGGCTTATCAGGGTAATTGTCCTGATTTATCAGGGGAATATAATGCTATGAGTGAAACAGTAAATAATGAGATTATAATGAGGAAAGAAATAGTCATTATGCCATATAAAGCTTGCGACTGGAGATATGTAGAGAATATATGGGAAAAAGCCAGTAAAGACCCGGAAGTGGATATTATAGTTGCTGTATTGCCATATTATTATAAAGAATATGATGGAAGCGTTAAACAATATGTTAATGAGCTTGATAAATTTCCAGAAGCAATTAATGCAATATCTATATCAGATTATAATCTGGCACTTCACCATCCGGATATAATATATATCCAGAATCCGTTTGATAATGAGAATAAAGCAGTTAGTGTGGACAAAGAATTTTACTCAGATATATTAAAGAAAAATACAGATGAACTGATATATATACAGTCATTTAAGCTTGAAGAATTCGGTGTCAGTGATGAGAGAGCATATAAGAATATGTCTTCTTATTGTACTGTGCCAGGGGTAGTCAATGCTGATAAGGTATATGTTCAGTCTGAAAATATGCGTGAAGTATATATCAGAAAATTAACCGAATTTGCAGGAAATGACACAGTAGATATATGGAATGAAAAAATCTGCGTCAGGCCGGAATGGATGAATCGTAACAAAGGAAAGGCGGCTCATGGTAATGGAAAGAAAAAGATATTATTTTATACATCTATAAGTGGAATTATGCAGAATGAAAATGTAGCAGCTGAAAAAATAGAACGGGTTCTGAATGTTTTCAGGCAATACTCGGCTGATATAGAACTTACCTGGTGCATTCAAAATCTTATAGACTCTGTTCTTTCTGATATCAATAAAACATTATATGAGCGTTTAAAAGCAATAAGAGACAATTATATAATTGAAAAAATCGGATATATATGCAACGATAATGATAAAGAAATACTTAATTCATGTGATGCATATTATGGAGATACATCTGCCATTATACAGGCATACAGGAATGATGGAAAGCCTATTATGATAATGGATTATGAAGTGTAATGTCAATATATAGATTTAGGATTATGTGCATAAAAATGTAAAAAACGATAGAAATACATGCAGAATAGTGCGAATATCAAGAGAAAAACCGTTGATTTTCACATGAATATAAGCTATATTGTAATCAGAGCTGTTAAGGAGGATGGATTATGTACAGAAAAATTATGCCATATCTGGAGACATGGCAAGAGAGTACGCATCGAAAACCTCTTATATTACAAGGTGCAAGACAGGTTGGGAAAACATATTCTGTTCTTGAGTTTGGGCGTACACACTATGACAATGTAGCATACTTTAATTTCGAGACCAATCCTAAATTGAATAAAACATTTGAAGAAAATATAAGCCCTGATTATCTGATACCGATATTATCGCATATGGCTGGTCAGACTATAGTAAAAGAGAAGACACTTATAGTTTTTGATGAGGTACAGCTTTGCGAAAGGGCATTGATTTCGCTGAAGTATTTCTGTGAAGATGCGCCTGATTATCATATAATTGTCGTAGGAAGTCTTCTTGGAGTTGCAGTTAACAGGGCAAAATTCTCTTTCCCTGTAGGAAAGGTTGATATGAAGACACTTTATCCTATGGATATGGAAGAGTTTATGTTAGCACTTGGTGAAGATAATCTAGTTTCACAGATAAAGGAAAGTTTTGTCTCTGATAAGCCTTTGCCATCAGCACTTCATGACGCAGCAATGCAGTTATACAGGCAGTATCTTGTTGTGGGCGGTATGCCAGAGTGTGTAATGCAGTATGCGGAAACTAAGGATTATATTCTTGTAAGACATACGCAGGATACAATACTTGCGAGTTATCTTAATGACATGAGCAAGTATAACAATCTGAATGAAATTAAGAAAACAAGACTGACATATGATAATATCACTGTCCAGTTATCAAAGAAGAATACGCGTTTTCAGTATAAACTGATTAAAAAAGGCGGTCGTGCATCTGAATTTGAGAATGCTATTGAGTGGCTCTGTTTATCAGGGATTGTATCACAGGTATACCGGGTGGGGCAGATTAAAAAGCCGTTAGAGAATTACAGAGATATTGATGCATTTAAAATATATGTATCGGATATGGGGCTTCTATGTGCCAAGAAGGATGTAGCAGCTAACGATATTCTTTACATGGTTGATGAGCTTAATGATTTCAAAGGCGGCATGACCGAGAATTATGTTAATGTACAGCTTTTAATTAATGGCTATAACACATATTACTGGCAGTCAGAACGAGGGGCAGAGATTGATTTTGTTATACAGCGTGAAGGTAAGCTGATACCAATTGAGGTTAAATCGGCTGACAATGCAAGGGCAAAGAGCCTGAAAGTATATATGGATACATTCAGTCCGGAATATGCAATTAAGTTATCATCTAAGAATTTCGGATTTGAAGATAACAAAAAGATAGTTCCGTTGTATGCGACGTTTTGTATTTAAAGGAGGCATTAAAGAAGTATATCCAGCTTGATATGTACAATCTCAAGGCTATGGTAACAAGACTTATTGCTGGTGAAAGTGTGCCAGTTAATCCTGATAAATTCCAGAATGATATGACGACGCTTCAGAGTGCTGATGATGTACTGACTCTGTTAGTGCGTCTTGGATATCTTACTTATGATTTCTATAATCAGAAAGTGAAGATACCTAATCAGGAGGTGCAGACATGGTATTCGTTCCTCTGAGCAAAGTTAATAAACCAGTGATTGTAGTAGAACTTAAGTGGAATAAAGACGCTGATACAGCAATAGAGCAGATTAAGGAAAGGCAGTATGTCGAGAGTCTTAAAGGCTATTCTGGTGAAGTTGTTCTGGTTGGAGTGAATTATGTTGCAGAGAAAGATGGTACAGGGGAGTTTAAGAAACATGAGTGCAGAATTGAGAAGGTGAGGATATAATAATATTAGGTGATTAGGATACAGTAAGAATTCTTAGAAATCTCTGTTCAATCCAGAAAATGTGTTCTGATGGCAGAAGCAGCCTGATGTATGATGATGAGACAAGTGATGGTACACAAGATCAGTATAGGGCGTGGTAGGTGTTAAGATGGTATTGAAATGTTGACATGCACTAAAAATACTACAGACCAGATCAGGTAAATAGTAAAAAACTGTAAAATATAATATAATATTGCCGATATAATATATAACAAATACAGATTTAGGACGAATCATTTTATTGCATGGAGGCAGAAATAGTATTGATAATGGTATTTGACCATCCGGATAAGTTGAATTCGGATGGTCTTATTTTATGTAAGTGATGATATGAAATAGTTTGCAATGATTTTTTTGGAAGGAAAAACAATAAGGAGACAGACATGAAAGTACTAGTTGTATATGGCACAAGACCAGAGGCTATCAAAATGTGTCCGCTGATATTGGAATTAAAGAACAGACCAGAGGTTGAGAGCATAGTGTGCATTACTGGTCAGCATAGAGAGATGTTAGATCAGGTCAATGGATTATTTGGAGTTAAAGCAGATTATGATTTGAATATAATGCAGGAGAGACAGTCTCTCGCAGATATTACTACAAAGGTGCTGCAAGGAGTTAGTCTTGTTTTGGATAAAGAAAAACCAGATATTATGCTTGTACATGGAGATACGACTACTTCATTTGCAGCAGCACTGGCAGCGTTCTATAAGAATATACCAGTAGGGCATGTGGAGGCTGGTCTCAGGACATACGATATGCAGTCTCCGTTCCCGGAAGAATTCAACAGACAGGTTGTAGATTTAATATGCTCATATTATTTTGTACCGACAGAAACTGCAAGAAAACATCTACTGGACGAAGGCAAAGAAGAGTGTAAAATATATATTACTGGAAACACAGTGATAGATGCTTTGAAGATAACAGTAGACAATTCGTTTACAGATGATAACATTGAATGGGCGAACGACAGCAGACTCGTACTTCTTACTTCACATAGAAGAGAGAATATTGGAAGGAATATGAAACAAATATTTCAGGCTGTTAGTGATATTGTGCATGAGTATCAGGATGTTAAGGTTATATATCCTGTGCATAAGAATCCGAAAGTGCGGGAAATTGCTAGTAGGTATTTTAATGATAATGACAGAGTCAGACTGATAGAGCCCTTGGATGTATATCAGTTTCACAATTATATACAACAATGCTACCTTATTATGACGGATAGTGGTGGAATACAGGAAGAAGCTCCTTCTCTTGGTAAACCTGTTCTTGTGTTAAGAGAAAATACTGAAAGACCAGAAGGAATTGAGGCTGGGACATTAAGGCTTGTTGGTGTAAAAAAAGAGTCTGTATACAGAGGAGTTAAGGAATTGCTAGATGATAAGAATTTATATGAAAGAATGAGCAGAGCAAGCAATCCTTATGGTGATGGAAATGCATCAAAGAGAATAGTGGATGCGTTATTAAATGTTATGAGGTAGAAGAGAATGATATCTGTAATAGTTCCAGTATATAATGCAGAAAAATATTTAGATAAATGCCTATCAAGTATTATCAATCAGACATATTTTGAACTTGAAATTATACTTATAAATGATGGATCAACTGATTCAAGCAGGTTGATATGTGAAAAATACAAACAGATGGATGGCAGAATTATTCTTGTTAACAAGAATAATGAAGGATTAGTTAGGGCAAGAAAAGATGGGGTAAGGATTGCACGAGGTGAGTATATTACATTTGTAGATGCAGATGACTGGCTGGATATTACAACGTATGATAAAGTATATGAAGAGACGGCAGATATTATTGCATATGGATTAGTAGAAGAGTATGGTTATTGTTGTAAGAAAAAGAATAATAACATTTCTGCTGGATTTTATGATTCGCAGGAAATAGAAAAGAATGTTATTCCGCAGATGCTAAGTTCATCTAATTTTTATGAGTTTGGTATATTGCCTAATATGGTTTGTAAGTTGATAAAGAAAGAACTTTTATTGAACACTATTGACGAGGTATCGGATAATGTAACAATAGGGGAGGATGTTGATTTTTTTTTTAGAACAATTTTTAAAGCCAAAACATTAATGATAAAGGATGATATTCTTTATCATTACAGACAGCAGCCTGAATCGATGATGAGACAGAAAATTACATTTGCACAGATAAGAGATTTGTATTGGGATTTGTATAGGATTAAAGAGGCGGTAAATCTATTAGAGTGGAAATCACAGCTGAATAGATATATAACATTTGTGATGCTGCTGAAATGTCCGGAAAAGATAATTGAAAGAATAGCTGAGTTTGATGATATTACAGGAAATGTAGTGATATATGGGGCTGGTGGATTTGGTAAAAGTCTTTATATGTGTTTTAAGAACAATAAGGACATAAGGCAGATATTAATTGTAGACAAAGAGTGGGAAAATCTGCAAAATGAATTATATGAGGTATCAAGCATAGATGATATTATAAAATTCAACCCGGATAAAATAGTAATAGCTATTATTAACGATTGCGTATGTGATACAGTAGAAAAGCATTTGTGTGATATAGGGATAAATTCTAAAATAATAATAAAGGTGGATTATGGGAGAATTAACGTAGCAAATCTTTTTGCAGAATAATAGTCAAATTTAAAGGAGGTAAGAGGGATGGCAGTTGTCAGCATTGTAATGCCGGTATATAACGGTGAAAAGTATTTAAGAAAATCTATAGACAGTGTAATGAAGCAGACATTTAAAGACTGGGAATTAATAATTGTTGATGATTGCTCAATTGATTCATCACCTGAAATTATGAGTGAATATGCTGAATTAGATGATAGAATCAAGGTGGTTCATAATGTAGTGAACAGTAAGATACCAACATCGTTAAATAATGGATTTGAAAAGGCATCAGGCAATTATTATACATGGACATCAGACGATAACTTATATGAGAAAAATGCTATAGAAAAAATGGTAAAATACTTGGATAAGCATGAAGATATAGGACTTGTATATTCATATATGAAGTTTATAGATGAACTTGGCAGAGAAACAGGTGTATTCAAAGCACAACCAGAGAATATATTTAGCAATAATTGCATAGGTGCATGTTTTATGTATCGTGCTGATATTGCAAATAGAGTGGGGGAGTATAATCCTGATTGTTTTTTGGTAGAGGATTATGAGTACTGGTTAAGAATTAGAAATGTAAGCAAAATAGGTTATATAGATGAATTGTTATATCAGTATAGATGTCATGAAAACAGTTTGACAGAGACAAAGATGATACAGGTAAGAGAAAAGTTATATGACTTAAGAGTAAGAATGATACAGAATATGAATGATAAGATTCCGATTGGAATAAAGAAAGAATTGTATAAAGAAATGTGGTTGCAGGATTCTAGAAGAAGAGATGAACTTGTTGAAATATTTTGGAATGGTGTTATTCCTGAGGATTTACGATGGCTTAAGAGGAAAGGAAGAATGAATATGAGCAAAAATGTGGTTTTGTTTGGAGCGGGAGTATTCGGGGCTAAAGCATTGAATTATATTGGAGAAGATAAGGTATATTGCTATGTGGATAATAATCTTGAATTGAAAGGGAAGATTGTCAATGGCAAAGTGGTTAAAAATTTTGATGAAATGAAGGAACTTGCAAAAAAATATCAGATTGTAATTTCTGTTGACGCATATAAAGCCAGCATATTGGCAGAACAGTTGGAAAATGCAGGAATAACAGAATATGTAACATATCTTGAGATGGTCAATAATTATAAAAAGCCAGAAATGTCTGGGCATATTGATTGGAATAAGACAACACAAAGAGCAAAGAACTGGATAATTAATAATTCAATAAAAGGAGAGGGAATAATTAATAATTCACAGTATTATAAGAGCTATCCAGAAGTTTCGGGTTACTATATACCAACACTTTTAAGATGGGGATTTAAGGATTTAGCTAATACATATGCTGAATGGCTTTGTAGCATACAGCATGAAGAAGGGGCATGGTATGATACAGAAGATATGGAGCCATATGTGTTTGATACAGCCCAGATATTAAAGGGATTAGTGGCAATATATTCAAACAAGCCAGAAGTGAGAGATAATCTGATAAAAGGCTGTGACTGGTTGTTAGGACAGATTACTGATGATGGCAGACTGGTTACTCCATCAAAGGCAGAATGGGGAAATGATGGAGTATGCTCAGAACTTATACATCTTTACTGCCTGTCACCTTTAATAGATGCAGCCGGGTTGCTTGACAAGCCAGAATATGAGAAAGCCGCAAGAAAGGTGGCAGATTATTATATTAGGAATTATAGAAATGAAATTCTTGATTTCGGATTTTTGTCACATTTTTATTCATATGTTATGGAGGCACTCTGCGATATTGGAGAGATGGAACTTGTGAGAGAAGCAATGGATAAGATGTCTGATATATTAGATGAAAAAGGCTATATACCGGCATTCAAGGATGTTAATTGGGTGTGCTCAACAGGAATGTTTCAGCTGGCAATAACATGGTACAAACTTGGAGACTTAGGAAGAGGCAATAAAGCATTAACATATGCGGCAAAGCTTCAGAATGAGTCGGGTGGATGGTTTGGTAGTTATGCAGTAGTTGATAATCCGAAGCCGACAGATAAAAAAGAATATCCGGATTATATACCTGATGGTGAAATCAGCTGGGCTGTGAAGTATTATTTGGATGCAATATATTTCAAAAATAAGATGGAAGCAGATGCATAGATGGATAGGTTTTCATACTCTATTGTAAAATAAGATTGAAGATATTAGATAATTCTTAAATAAGTAAATGTGATGAATAAGGAGCTTGCTAATTTTGATTAAGGAAAATGGAGATTTATAAAAAATTTCTTAGAGTATGTAACTGATATGCAATTGTAAGTATCACATTGTGTTTACACCCAAATTTAGAAGAAAAGCAGTATGCCTTGATCATGTGCACATTTTAGTAGAAACATCTACGAGTATAAGTGTACCGAGTTTAGTGGGATATTTATAAGGTAAAAGCACATATGAGTTTAAAGGAGTATATAGTGTTTATGGGGAAGATGGTAAAAAGTAGCAAGAGAAAAGAGTCCAAGGGGCTTAAGAAAGAAAATGATTTTATGGAAATGCTTAGATTTACCAAAACAGATGATAAAGTTATAAATTTTAAAAGACAGTTGGAATGCTTGATATAAGATAAGCAGATATAGTGGCTTGACAATTTATTGTTTGAAAACGTTGTTAAATGAACAAAGTTACAATTGAAAAAGTGTGACAATATTTCTGGTATGATGAATTATTTAGAATATAAAATACCATTGCATTAAATACATATGTTGAAAGGTAAATAATAATATAGAAAATAGGAGCAATATAAAATGGAAAGAAAAAGTAATTATAATAAAATACTTTTTAGGGCAGGCGTGGAAATAAACGGATTTTTATATTATTCTGCATGGAATAGCAATGGATTATTTAAGATGAATAAAATGGATAATTGTATACAGATAATTGATGTTTTTGAAACTAATATGTTATCTCAGTTGCATGAATTTGCATTTGAATATAATAATGAAATATGGTTTATTCCAAGTTATATATGTGAGAAAATAGCTATTTATAATATAGATGAAGGAAGGATGAGATACTTGGAATTTCCTAAATATAGATACGCTTGTAATAATCGTCCATTTATGGGAAGTTGTATAAGATATAATAGAATTTGGCTTTTTCCTGCATCAATAGGAGCAGTATTAGAAATAGAATTACTAACAGGGGAAATGCATTACCATTATTTGATGAGTAAAAATGAAGAAGAGAAAATAAACAAGAATAGATTTATCTATAGTAGTTATTTTGTTGAAGAAAATAAAGTTTATTTATGTCCTTGGGGAGAAAAATATATAACATCTTTTAATATGTATGATTTAGTTGTTAAAAAAAATGACCTGGAAATTCCGAAATATTGTTATAAAAATATAATAATTATGGGGGATGATGTTATATTATTTCCAGAAAAATTAGGTGAAGGGATAATTGTATATAATATTAAAGAGAAAAGGCAAATAAAGAAATTATGCATACAGTATAATAATCTTTGCGATATTGTTATTTTGGAAGGTTATAAAGCTTTTATTTTGCCTAATAAGGCAAAGGAAATGATAGTAATTGATTTGGAAAAATGGGAAATGCAATTTATTGATAATATTGATATTGATGGAGATGTTGTATGGTATGAGGTAAGAAGTATATTAAACAATAAATATATAATTCCATATAATGAACGGAAAGATATGCTTTATTTTGAAGAAAATAAATTTAAAATTTTTAATGTACAGCATTATATAGATGAAGAAATAAATCAGTTGTTATTAAAGCTGAATTTAAATAAATAGAGAGGAGAAATACTATGAATGTAGGGTATAAAGAGTATTTGAACAAGTGGTTTACAGGTATAGAGGATGAACTTAATTTTTGGAATGATTATATGGATACACAAGGTGATATATATAAAGATGATTATGAAGAAACAGTGAGTATAAATAAAAAGTTTGTTTTGGAAAAAGACATAGACCAAAAATATTACGGAAAAAAATTTAAGTTTATTGATGTTGGCTCAGGACCATTTTCAAGGTGTGGTATGGTAACAGAAAAAGTACAAATGGATTTTGTTGCTGCAGATCCATTGGCAGAGGCATACAATATGATGAAAAAAGCGAAACAGATTGATAATGGCGTTGTAGTTAATACTGCTTTTGTGGAATTTTTGGATAGAAAATATGGCAAAAATGCATTCGATATGGTGCATATGAGTAATTCTTTGGATCATTGTTTTGATGCATTATGCGGAATATATCAGTTGATATATATATGTAAAATAGGTGGAAAAGTTATCCTAAGGCATGCCGAAAATGAAGCTGAAAGAAGTGAGTATGGTGGATTTCATCAGTGGAATTTATCAGTTCATAATAAAGAAAATTCTTTTGTGATTTGGAGAGGAAATCAAAGAATAGATATAGTAAAAAAATTAGGCGAATATGTTGATGTGTATATATATCCTGATCAAAAAGAGAGAGATTGGACTTATAACAAAATTGTAATGATTAAGAAAAAAAATCTAAATATTCCTGAAAATGTTTATTATGATGATATGTTGGATTCCATGTATTCATATCTATTAAAACATATAATAAAATATTCAATAAAATCAAAAAAAAATCTTATTATACAAAATAGAAATGCAATAGAAAAGATTAAAAATGGAGCTTTAATAAATAGATTGTCTAAAAATGAAAGTGTCGATATGTATGGGCTTGGGGTAGTTGGAAAAGAATTGGTAGATGAACTTCAAATTTTAGGATGCAATTTGGGGAAAGTGTATGATAAGCAAAAAAGAAAATATAAAAATATAGAGACTGTTGAGCTAGAATATAATATCGAAAATAAAAATCGTGTGATTATTAATTCAGTGATGAGAGATAATGAAGAGATTGTTTCAAATTTGATATTATGTGGATATGAGAAAAATAATATAATTTTGTTACATGAGATTTAAAAGGAGAATAATAGTGATAAGACAATATGTTTCTATGGAATCCGAAGAAATATGTGGATATTTAGTAACTAAACAACAAAAGAAGATATGGAATATAGAAATTAATATATTAGTAGAATTTATGAGGGTTTGTAATAAGAATAATCTTAAGTTTTTTGTGGCACATGGAACTTTGCTGGGAGCAGTTAGGCATAAAGGATTTATTCCGTGGGATGATGACATAGATGTAAATATGCCAAGAAAAGATTTTGATAAGTTGATAAGAATATCAAAAAAGGAGTTTGATGAACCATTTTTTTTTCAGGTTGTTTCAAATGATATGAATAGTTTTTCAGGTACTGGGAAGTTACGAATTTCTAGTGCGACAGGTATGGATTTACAGGATATTGGAGCAGATACAAATAATGGGCTGTTTATTGATGTTTTTCCAATGGATGGAATAATCGAAGATGAAAAAAAAAGAAAAAAACAGTCACATAAAGTAGAAAAATATAGAGGGCTTTTATCAGCTAAAATATATGGAGAAAAGTTAGAATATTATCATCATTATGGACAAAATAAATGGAATGATTTAGTAAAAAAATCAAAGATATATTCTAAAAAATATTTGATATATAAATTTGATAAATGGTGTAAAAAATATACAAATTACGCAACTGAAAGAGAAGGAATTATAAGTTTTATTACAGATTACGAATGTTGTTATTGGTATAAAAAAGATTATGAGGAATTAATTATGTTGGATTTTGAATCAATAAAAGTTCCAGCTCCTAAGAATTACAAAAGATGTTTGAGTATAAAATGGGGAGATTATATGAAAATACCAGATGACAATGTTAAAGGGAAAAAACACTGTGATGTAATAATGAATCCTGATATACCATATGCAGGATATAATATAAATAAATTTCTTTGGAAGGATATTGATTTTTCGAAAAAAAATGTTTTGTATGGAACGGGGAAGATAGCAGAAGAATTTATAAAGAAATATAATAATAGAATAAAAATAGAAGAAGCATATGATGGAAATGTAAATAAAATAGGTGAAATTTTTGGGGGATTAAAAATAAAAAATAGTAATGAATTGTTAATGTCTATGAATAAAGATGTGAATATTATAATCACAACAATGGATTTTCAAACTATAGAAGAAAATTTGAAACGTAAAGGGTTTGAGAACATATATATTTATTTGCCTGGAAGAAAATATAAAATATAGTTTAAATTTTTATATGGAGGAACAGATATGGTTTTGCAGGAGAATATCAACAAATATGATTTTATAGAAACGATAAAAGGAAAAGAAATAATAGTGTTTGGAGCAGGCGATATGTTGTATGAAACATGTGATTTATTTTCTTTTACATGTGATTTTAATATATCTTTGGTAATAGATAATTCTTCCAATAAAATAGGAAAAAAAATTGTGCTTAATGGTGATACATATACAATTTATAGTCCTGATATATTATCTGAGATAGATGTTAGTAATAAGGTTATGTTAATAACTACTAAATATTACAAGGATGTTATTAATCAATGTAGTCAAATAGATAATATATCTCATATGCAATGTTATTCATATGTTAAAATCAATTGGCAGGAAAGTCTTTTTGATAGATCTATGGGGGGATTGACAAAATTAATGAAAAAAAGGGGCTTGCCAAAAGAGAAGATTGAAGAAATATTAGATGAATATAAAATAAAAAGCGAATCAAAGGATAATTATTTAGTTATACCTAAAATTAATCTTATTGTAACAGATAGATGTACACTAAAGTGCGATAAGTGTAGAGCGTTGATGCCGGATATGTGTAATCCAAAAGATGAAAATATAAACCAAGTAATAGATGAAATGGATATTATATTAGATGCTGTTGATGATATTATTGATTTTGAACCAATAGGAGGTGAACCTTTTCTATACAAATATTTACCTGAGGTATTAGAACATGCTTGCTCATCAGATAAAATAAACACAGTAGTTATATCAACTAATGGAACTATAATTCCCAATGAACGATTATTAATGGCTTTGAAAAATGAAAAGGTGTTTGTAAACATAAGCGATTATGGTTATATTTGTTCATTGTCAAAATTGGTTAAGTGTTTTGAAGATAATGGTGTGTTATTTGAGGTTGAGAGTAATCAGACATGGTTTGATGTAGGGGGGACTGAATATAGAAATAGAAACGAGCAACAGTTGATGGATGAGTTTGAAAACTGTTATTGTCAATATTTGGTAAAGTATGTATGGAATAAAAAGATATGGGTTTGCCCACGAGCACCAAGGCTAGAGTCGTTATGCATAACTGAGAATAATGAAGATTATCGTGTTCTATCAGAACTGGATAGTACTGAGATAACTCGACAAAAATTATACGATTTATATGGGAAAAGATATGCCAATGCTTGTAATTATTGTGATCAAGGGGATTTAAAATTAAAATATGTTATAGCAGGGGAACAGAAGGGGAGAAAAGATAAAAAATCTGAATATACTTTGATTAAACGTTCGGAATATGAATATTTGAAAGCAATGCTGAGGTGTGAATGACATGGAAAAGAAAATTGTAGGTTATACAACAGGCGTGTTTGATTTATTTCATGTAGGTCATTTAAACATTTTAAAAAAGGCTAAATTATGTTGTGATTATTTAATAGTAGGTGTTTCAACAGATGAATTGGTATATAAGTACAAGAATAAGTATCCGGTTATTCCATATAATGAAAGGGTTGAAATAATAAAGGCTATACGATATGTTGATGAAGTAGTCGAGCAAAAGAATATGAACAAATATGAAGCGTGGGAAAAATTACACTTTGATAAATATTTTCATGGAGATGATTGGAAAAATACGGAGTTATATAAAATTACAGAAGAAAAATTAAAAAAAGTAGGAGTTAAGGTTGTTTATTTTCCTTATACAGTAGGCACGTCTTCAACAATTATAAAGAATTTTTTATATAATAATTATGAAAGTGAGAAAAAATTAATGACTAATTATAGAGATATTTTGGAAAATTCTATAGATTATGCAATAAAAAATAATACATTTCATTCATTAAATATTATAGAGAATACAGAGTGCTTATGCATATGGGGGGCAGGGGATTTTTTTAAAAATGCATATGAAAGAATGTTTAAACAAAGAAACATAAAAATAAGTTATATTGTTGATTCTAATAAAGAAAAACAAGGAAAGAAAATAATAGATGGAATAGATTGCATTTCACCAGAAGAATTATTAGGATTGAATAATCCTGTTGTTATTCCATATTTATGCAATGGATTTGATGAGGTATGTGATTTTTGTATAAAGAATAATATTAAATGGATTCATAAATCCCATTTTATGTTAGATATGCAAGATATGGATAAAAGAAGCTTGGATTGGTTTAAAAATCAAAAAGAAAAAATAATGAGTGTATATGATTTTTTATATGATGATCAATCAAAAAAAGTTTATTCATATGCCATATGTTCTAGAATTTCATATAAAATAAAGAAAGTAGTTTATCCTGAGATATATAGTCCTGGTGAATATTTTAATCCAGATATAGTTGGATTTAAACTAAACCAACAGGAATCTTTTTTGGATGTAGGAGCATTTAATGGAGATACAATAGAAAAATTTCTAAGTATAACAAATGGTAGATTTTCTCATATTTTTGCATTAGAAATGAGTAAAAAGAATTATGAAGAGTTAAAGAAGCTAGTGAATGCTAAAAATATAGATGTTAGAAATAAAATAGACATTATTAATTGTGGTGCATGGAATGAAACTACTACAACTATATGCGGAGATGAGAGAAACCATTCAGGCATAGCATGTAGTATTAATAAAGGAAAAAGATTATTTTTGAAAGCTGATGAAATTGAAGTGGTACAATTAGATAAGATAGACAATCTCATAAAAGAGAAAAATGTTTCATTAATTAAAATGGATATTGAAGGAGCAGAAGTTAAAGCCATTAAAGGTGCGGAGAGTTGTATTAGTAATAATTTGCCTAAGATGGCAGTTTGCTTATATCATAATTTGAGTGATTATTGGGAAGTACCATTATCAATAAAAGAAATAAATCATTCTTATAATATTGCTGTGAGACATCACTCAAATGATAATGGTGGAACAGTTTGTTATGCTTGGATATAAAATTTTAATTTGAATGCTATTAAAATTAAAAAGAATAATCTTTGAAATATAGGATGGCAAGATTACAACTAGAGAAGATATAGAGTTATTCAAAGGATGGGTGTTATTAAAACGATGTACAAATTCATAATATTTGGGACAGGATTATTTGGAAGATAGGCATTACAATTTTTCGGGGGCAAAGCGGTAATGTTATGTTCTGGTCAGATAATAACAGTGAATTACATGGAAATCTGATTGAAGGAATAGAGGTGATTCCTCCATCTGAGTTAAATAAATATGCAGATGAATGTATATTAGTAATTGCGACGAAAACTGAATTTTTCATTCAGATTAAATATAAGTTGAATAAAGAGTTTGGTATAGAAAAGATGTTGAATTACACTTTTTTAAAAAGTTATATCAATGAATCTGGGATAACAGTAGATGAGTTTCTGAAGAAATGTTCTGAAAAGGATATATATATGCTGATGTTTTATTTTGCAGAAGAACAGGAAACATGTGCACAGGAGCAGATAGAATTCTTTGTTTCGACTTGTGATATAACAAGATGCAATCCTGCCAGAGGGAAGCTAAGATTGTTTCAGTTGGAATTATTGGAAGCTGCGTATATATTAAGTGAAGATTTTAAACAAAACAAATTAGAAATAATGATTGAAGGTGGTACACTTTTAGGAGCAGTTAGACATGGAGGGTTTATTCCTTGGGATGATGATATTGATTTTATGATGATTCGTAGTGAATATGATAAAATGATAAATTATTATGAGATGCGTGGGTGGTTCTATAATTCAGAAGTACCGTATTATGATGAAAAAAGACTATACTTTGAAATGTATAGATTTCTTGATAGATGTAATAATAGCTATGCATTGTGTTCCAACGGTAAGTTTGTAAAGGTGTTTTTTAAGAGAATACCTGAACCAATTGTTTTTGATATATTTCCAATAGACTATTATAATGATGACATAAGTTTTGAACAACTGATGGACATTGATATGCATATGAAAAATGAATTCGATAAAGAGGCAGATAAGTCAATTCTTGCAAGAGATAAATGGTATAAAGAGAAGAAATGCAATGGCGAAATAGCTAAAGAAAAGGGTTCATACCATCTCTGTTATTGATTAGAAACGGATTTTCTGAAAGTATGTAATGGGTATATTTATATAGAAGATCTACTTCCGCTTACCGAAATTAGCTTTGAAAATCGTGTGTTTTTAAGTCCAAAGGATACATCAGCGATGCTTAAGATGGAGTTCGGAGATTATATGCAATGGCCAAATGATGCAGGAAGTACAGTGCATGGAGCTGGTAGAAGATTTTCAAGATACAAGTCATATAATAATCCGTATTATATTCATACTATGTGTGATGCAAAAAATTTGGGCAAAGAAAAAATAAGCTGTATGATGGTTGTCAAGTGATAGTTGAGAAATATAAGATATCTGACTGGAAGAAATATTTTGATATTATTGATTATCTGGATGAGCATAATGTTGATTATATTGTGTGTGCATAAGGAGGTTCTATGGTCGCAAGCTTTGACTCTCTCGAGAAAATCAAAGCACATGTTGATAAAATATAATTCTCGTGTTATTGCTCAGTTTTGTTAAATCATAGGTATCAAGAAGTATTGAATTTATTGAAAACACTTGATTATATTAAGAGGGAGAAGATAGTTAATGATTCTAAAAACTGGTACCTTTTACGGAATGGCACAGGATATAATTAATTCCGATAGTAAAATTGTTATTTTTGGCACAGGAGTTATAGGCTCAACAATAATGCCAGAGATTTTAACAGAGTATAATTTGCAAGATAGAGTTATATGCTGTATAGATAATGATAAAACTAGATGGAACGATTACATACAGATAGGTGAAAGGAATATTAAAGTTTATTCTCCTGAAATATTAAAGAGTTTAAAAGGTAATATAACTGTTTTGATTTCAATAAGTAGATATGGCAGTGCATATGGTCAGGTTAGCAGCATGAGAGAGACTGAATGCTATTCATGTTACATAGTGCCTGCATTATGTATTAATAATTTTAAGTCAAAAGGAGAAATTGGAACGATAAGAATTTCGGAAAAACCGTTAATACCCAAGAAAATACATTATATGTGGATAGGGGGAAAAGAAATTCCCCAAAAGTTGCAAAAATGTATAGAAAGTTGGAAAAGATTTTGCCCCGATTATGAAATTATAAGATGGGATGAGTCAAATTATGACATGCATAAAAATATATTTTTATCGCAGTCATATGATAATAAAAGGTATGGTTTTGTTCCAGATTATGCAAGGCTAGAACTTCTTTATAAATATGGTGGAATTTACTTGGATACTGATGTAGAACTTAAAAAGAGTTTGGATGATTTACTTTATCAAGAAGCATTCTGCAGTGTGGAAAAATGGCAGGTAATCAATTTTGGAGGTTGTAGCGGTTCAGTCAAGGGACATAAGTCTTTAATTCCTTTTCTGCAAAACTGGTCAAAACGTACGATAGTAAGGGCTGATGGAACATTGGATAATATTTCTAGTGGTTTAATAGATACAAGTATAGCTATAAAATCTGGATATAAAATTAATGGTAAAACGCAGACGATAAATGGAATGAATATTTATACCTATGATTATTTTCATCCATATGATTACATGTCAGGTAGCTTGGATATTACAGATAATACATTTTCTATACATCATTTCAATGGTGGATGGCTAGATGATGAATCTAAAGATGATAATATTAAAGGGAGGAATGCATATCAAATGTTAATGACCTCTGCGATAAATGTTGGTTAAATTTAGATTTAGCTGAATAATTCTGCCGACTACATAATCATTGTAGCAACGCTTAATGGTAAATGCTCCATAGGGCAGGCTATTATCACCAGGTGAAATTGTATTTGTAAAGAGTAAAGAAAAATTAAAGATTTCCAAGGATATTTTGGGAAGAATTGCTGAGAAGAATTCACGTATGCGTTGTTAGTATATTATATAATCATATATGTAATAATTCAGATATAGATCATGTTGAATATTGAGGGTATTGGTATGAAGATAAATAGATTATGTGTAAGTAATTTTATGGCGTTTAATGATTTGGATATTGAATTAACAGATAATATTAATATTATAAGTGGTGAGAATAGTACAGATAAAACAGCTTTGATTAAATTATTATATATAAGTTTAAAAATATGTTCTAAGGCGTATTCATCTAATAACACACTTTCAAAGGAGGAGTTGGAAAGTGCAATGGTAAGTATGGCAAAACGAGTAAAAAAGTAAACACGCATAATCACTTGTAGTATAATATATCAATTTGAATTTTTTTGGGAGGTCACAACGTAAGTCCGTCAGGCATGAAATCGCCTATGCGGACTTACGGAAACTGCTTATGCGAGTTTACTCGCGTAAGTGAGCTTTTATCTTTAGTCAAATTCAATATCTTCATTAACTTTCTTGTATATATTGATACTATTTTCAATATCTATCCTATTTACAAGCCATCCGTTAAGAATGCAATTATGAATAAATTCATCTATTCGGTTGACACCATGCATTTCTTTTAATGTGACTACTACACCAAAGCGCAGACCTACACCGTCTTTGGGGTCAAGTCGGTTGTTAGTTTTTATAGACATTCCCCAGTTTTTATTGGTATAGGATTTCTTGGGGATTTTTCTTGTTTTAATAGTGTCAGATATGTATTTTACATTGTCCCATTTACGGAATTTTTTTCGAGCTTCGCCTTCAAGTATGAAATTGCCAATCTCATCAGCATTATTTTCTTGATTCTGAGTATCTGAGTTGATTTCACACATGCTTTTATTATCCCTCATTCTTCCAAAGTGAAGATTTAACTCGGTGTTGGTGTAATCTACTCCTTGAGATCTGTCACATATAGGGAAATAGCACATTGTAGCTCTGGCATAATATGGATAACAGTCATCCTTGAGTGGTATTGGAAAATGGTAGTTGTATGTATTCCATTTTTCACTTACATCTGTAACCAGAAACTTTATTTCATCAGATGGAGTATGTATAATGTCTTCAATCTTTATTGGGACTATTCCATGACCATATAATGCAACCTCCTCAGGACTAGGGATACTGTTCCATCCTCTTGCAGAATCTATAATGAGTGCCTTGGCAAGTTCTCGGTTTAATCCAAGTATATCTATAAGATACGACATTTTTCTAGCAATCCATGGTGCTGCAAATGAAGTCCCAGCAACATATGATGCACCAAGTGGTTCGCATACTTTGATATATTGTTCATCACTTCCGCCGTAGTAACTGATGTCAGGTTTGGCAAAGAAAGAAAGTGCCAGACCTTTTCTTGCATATTTTGTTGATAAACCGCTTTTAGTTACGGCGTTCACGACAATACTATTGATGGAATCAGCAGGAGAACCTATCTTTGTTATATTATCATTAGGCTTATTAGTTCCGGCTACAATAAATATTACATCATTCTCATATTGTATCTGATCCAAAACAGCAGCTTCAGCAGATATGAAGTTATCGTTAATCTCCTGATTACTGCCAAGTGATATATTCCAGACTTTGATATCCTTGTTCTCTTGTACAATGCTTTTGATTGATTTGATAATAGTGAAAGAAGAAAATTTTTTACCAGCAGCAACACCAAAATGTCGTACCTTGAATCTTCCACAATGATCGTCTAACCATGGATTGAGAGTAGGTCCATCTACTATAATGGATGACACCGCGGTGCCATGCTGGTAATCTGAAGCCGTTACAGGAATGTTGTCATCAAGCATTTTGTGGTATTCAACCCAGTCAGAGAAATAAACTTGTTCATCAAATAATGTGTCAATAACTCCGATTGTAGGTTCATTGACAGGGGCAGGAATGTGCATCATATTGTCTTGAAATCTGTCAATGAAATCTTCAGGTGTTAATTCCAGAATATTTTCGGTTGACATAGCAACAAGGTAAGGAGCTTTTTCGTACAATATGTCAAGCTCATTCGAGTCAAGATATACAGTCTTGCTATCCAGTACTCGTGAGGATAATATATTAATTCCAATGTTCTTTAACAGCTCTTTTGTGTTTTCACCAGTGTCATATATTGTAATGATACCCTCGTTCTCATGCTTTTCTGCTATTTCTATGTCGAAATCATTAATATATGATATATCTGCAATGACCTGTTTAAATAACGATTTGCTAAGGTCTGTTTTATTAAAATTAATTCTATTAAAGAGTATTTTATCATCAAATACATTATGGTTGATTGCACCATCAAAATATCTGTCCAGAACGGTGGAAGCCTTATATAACAAGTCAATGGTTCGCTGTAAATCCCTCATTTCTATAAGATAAGTGATAATATGCATGCTTTTATCCATACTGAACTTGGCACCAACAATAGCATAGTTGGAAGCAGAACCTTTAAATATTCCTGATATACGATTGGATTTGGCAACAATTTTGTTATAGTAAACGGTTATTAGTATTCCTTTAAAAGGACGCTTATTAGTATTCCAAAATGACTGGATTTTTATAAGCTCATTAATTAGATGTGATATATAGTCACAAGTCACTGTAACTTTACTATTCATTGACATGCCGCCTGATGGATTGTTCTTTGATGCCTGCACGAAGCGTTTTCCTTTAAGTTCCAAAACATCATTCATATGGATAATCCTCCTGATTTAGTTTTCTTGATACGCTGCTTTTTGACTCACCTTTTAATTTTTCTATTTCCCTTACTGTGAAGCCCATCTCATGAAGCTGTTCAATAGTAGTATTGCTGATGTCTCCAATGAAATTATTGTATAATCTACGAAGATAGTCATATTCGAAATCGGGATTGCTAAAGGCTAGAGCAGTTTTAATTATGTTCTTAAGTTCTCCAGGATAAGGCAGACTATTAGCTAAGCTGAGGATTTTTCTGAATAATCTCGTATCTTTAGCTAATCCCTTAAAATTCTTGATGAAAGAAGAAAAATAATATTCTGCAACTTCAACAAGGTCTTCTTTAGAATAACGGTCAAAGTTAATTACAGCATCAAATCTTCTGATAAGAGCTTTATCAAAATTGTTGAAAAGGTTAGTTGTAGCAATTATGACTATCTCTTTATTCAGATCTGTAAGACGGTCTAATTCTCGAAGAATAGTTGATGTAACACGTCCCATTTCCCTGACATCATTGGAATTAATACGATTAAGAGCTATAACATCTATTTCGTCAAATAGAACGACTGCTTTATCCGAATGTGGCATCTGGTTTATTTCGTTGAAGACAACAGTAATATTTTTATTAGTCTGTCCAAGCTTACTGTCAATAAGATTCTCAAAGTCAACATAGAATAAGGTTCTGTTTAGAAGTCTTGCTATCTGCTTAACGGCTTCAGTTTTACCACTGCCAGGCAGTCCTTCAAACAAAAACTTGTTGATTCCAATGTTATGGTTAATTGCATTAATAACACCTTTGATGTCTTGTGTTATTGCAGATGGCAGATATAATGGCTGGATATTATTAATTTCAAGGTGTTTCAGATATTCACTTTCAAAATTACTTGCCTGTGGTGCGTAAAGATTAGCTTCGGCTATAAGTCCCATGATATATTCAGCCAGCTGATCATCCCCTATGCTGTCAAAGTATCTGGCAATGTTAATAGCTTCATTACGAAAGCCATTTTCGTTCCTTTCAACATGATATTTGATAAGATTTAACACACTCTGCTTTTTCATGATGACACCTCCATTTGCTCTAATATTAGAGTATAATATTAAGGGACAAAAGTCAATTAAATGGGACAAAAAATATATATCGCTTGACGAAGCCAGTAAAAGAAAATTAAACAAGTAAAACGGACGGAGGTTTATCATGGACAATCCATAGTCTGAAGATTGGATTGTAGTAGAAGAAAACAGGGCGCAACTGGAAGAAAAGGATATACAGTTGGAAGAAAAGGATGAGGAAATAGCCGGATTAAAGAAGTTGTTAGAGGAACAGAATAAATAGTTATATATAATTATTATGGATGCAGTTATCATGATGTGTGGTAGCTGCATTTTTTAATTGCAAGAAGTTGAGTGATGGTAAACTTTAGGGTATAATAAAACAATACAATATTAATCAGAGAGGTGCACATGATTTCAATAAAACCCTTAGATTCACTAATTAACCAGCAGCAATACAGTGATATGACTTATAGACAGTATGCTGATGCATATAATATAGATGACAGAATAGTTCCATATGGACCGGATATGTTCTATTTGTCTGTCAATACAATTGCAGCTAAGAATTTTACATTTGCTGTAGATGGGGATGGGGAATTAGTTGCAGCATTGGCTTTTGAGAGCGGAACATATGCACATAGATATACATATTCAGGTGGAGTTGATACATCTTTTATTGATAATTATGATTGTATATTCTTATATGACTGCAATGAGTTTTCTGTTGAACTATGCAGGGTAGCACTAAGGTTTTGGAAAGGGAAAAGACTGGTTCTTGTAGGAATTAACTGGGAGAAGATGATAGAGTATCTTGATGACATCCCGGGGGTTGAGTGCTTTTATGAGATTGAACCTGAACGGGGGATTATTCTTTAGATGATGTAATGCATAGTAAACATGTATTTTTCTCACCAGGGTTTTATAATGGAAGTGTTCAGAGCAATATAATGAGCCAGATGAGTAAAGGAATTTCGTTAGATTGGAAACACGGTGTGTTTAATAATAACCTGATTGGATATATTGAGGAGAGAAAGAATAAATACCTTCCATATCCACAACGGACATTGGGAGTGTTAGCCAGGGGAACAGATTTTGTTAATACACATCTGCATAATCATCAAATTCACGCATCTAAGGAGATGATTGCAGACAGGATAGATGAAGCTTTGCGTGAGTGGAATCTTGATTATGTGTATATAGCCACAGAAGATGCCTCTTATTGTGAATTCTTTAAGGAACGATATGGGGAAAAGGTGTTTTTTACTGACCAGCAGAGATATGTAACGAAGCAGAATGAATTATTAAGTGAATTTCACAGAAGTGAAGAAGTCAAAAGAGCAGGATTTGAACTTGGGGCTGAATATGCTGCTTCAATTAATCTTTTATTACAGTGTAACTCTTAGATTGCATCTGGCGGATGTGGAGGAGTTGATGAGGCATTGAGGGAAAATACAGGTGGATATGAGCATGTGTATGTGTTTGATTTGGGAATGAATAGCTAGAAACTTATAAAAACCAGTAAAAAGTAGAAAAAATACAATGAGTCGGAAGCAGAAGATTACTTTTATGATATTCATGATGTTAAACAAGATGAGATAATTGATATTTTGGAGTTGATGACAAAATGAAGAAAAAGAATCATGGAAATAAACAGGAGAATAAACATGAGATGGAGAACAATTCCAGTCGGATGAAAGCAGATGCGATTGAAGTGATATGTCAGGCTTTGAGTGTAAAACAAGAGAAAATTACAGATATTGTTGTCCTAAAAAAAGGAATGACTAACCGCTCGTTTTCCTTTGTATGTAATGACAAGAAATATATCATGCGCATACCTGGCGAGGGGACGGATAAACTCATCAACCGTCAGCACGAAGCAGAAGTGTATAATATAATTAAAGAAAAAAAGATTTGTGATGATATTGTATATATTAATCCTGAAAATGGATATAAAATAACCGAGTTTATGGAAGAAGTCAGAGTATGTAATCCATTCAATTATACAGATGTCGAGAAATGTATGAAGGCACTGAGGAATTTTCATGAATTGAAATTAAAGGTGCAGCACGAATTTGATATTTTTGAACAGATAGAATTTTATGAATCATTGTGGGATGGAACACCATCTGTATACAAGGATTATGAAAAGACCAAGGCAGATATATTTTCGTTAAAGACATATATAGATGCACAAAAACCAGAAAAAGTACTGACACATATAGACGCTGTACCAGATAATTTTCTTTTCATTGAAAAAGATGAGAAACAAGATATTCGGCTGATTGACTGGGAATATGCAGGAATGCAGGATCCTCATGTGGATGTAGCAATGTTCTGTATTTATTCACTGTATAACAAACGCCAGGCAGATAGTCTGATAACAGCATATTTTACAGAAGGCTGTAATGATAAAACAAGGATTAAGATTTATTGCTATATAGCAGCATGTGGATTGTTATGGAGTAACTGGTGTGAGTATAAAAGAAAGCTTGGAGTAGAATTGGGCGAATATGCTTTATATCAGTATCATTATGCTAAGGAATATTACAGAATAGTTCAGAATGAGCTGAAAAAGAGGAAATGAGTAAATGCACAGAGTGGAAAGAGCAATTATTATGGCTGCTGGCTTGGGAAACCGTATGCATCCAGTTACATTGGCGATCCCCAAACCCTTAGTGAATGTAAATGGTGTCAGGATGATTGATACTGTAATTGAGGGGCTTCATAAAAATGGGATTGTTGAAATATATGTTGTGGTTGGATATTTAAAGGATAAATTCGGGGAACTGGAGAAACAATATAATGGAGTTAAACTGATTGAAAATCCATATTATAATACTTGTAATAATATTTCTTCATTGTATGTTGCTAGAGAGCATATTGATAATGTCATTATACTGGATGGCGATCAGATTATTTATAATGAGAATGTTTTGTCACCAGTGTTTGAATATTCAGGTTATAATAGTGTATGGACTGACACAGAAACAACGGAATGGATTCAAACAGTTGAGGAAGGATTTGTTACATCTTGCAGCCGTACTGGTGGTAAAAATGGATGGCAGCTGTATGGTATTTCCAGATGGACAACACAAGATGGTAAGAAATTAAAACATTTTCTTGAGGTAGAGTTTGAGGAGAAGAAGAATCGACAGATATATTGGGACGATATTGCGTTATTTTGTTATCCACAAGAATTTAAACTTGGAATTTACCCAATGAAAGCGGATGATATTGTGGAAATTGACAGTTTAACTGAATTGATTTCTTTAGATGAAAAATATGAAAAATATGCAGAAGGAGAAAATTAAATTGAATATAAAAAAAGAGCATGGGAAAATAGACTGGCTGATAACACTTGTACCATTGGCGGTTATAACAGCACTATGCGTTCTTTTTTTTATTTTCCCAGAACGGTCAAATAATGTATTGGGGCAGATTAGATTATTCTTTGGTGATACATTGGGCATATATTACCTTATGATTGGATTAGGCATATTTATTCTGTCATTATATATAGCAGGTTCTAAATATGGAAATATTGTACTTGGGGAGTCTGATGAAAAACCTAAGTATTCATTTTTTACATGGGGCTCAATGATGTTTACATGTGGATTGGCAGCAGATATTTTATTCTATTCATTTTCTGAATGGGTGTTATATGCAGTTGATCCACACATTCAAGAGATGGGAGGCATTCAGGAATGGGCTGGAGTATATCCATTGTTTCATTGGAGTTTTATACCATGGGGATTTTATCTTGTCCTGGCAGTTGCATTTGGCTTTATGATTCATGTAAGAAAAAGAAAGCATCAAAGGTATTCAGAAGCCTGCCGCCCTGTTTTGGGAAAACATGTAGATGGCTGGGTTGGACGGATTATTGATCTTTTAGCTGTGTTTGCACTTCTTGCAGGAACGGCAACTACATTTAGTATTGCAACACCGCTGATGGCTGCAATTATTGGAGAGTTGTTTCAAGTTACAGTCAGTCGTACGGCTATTAATATTATAATTCTAGTGATTACATGCGTAATTTATACATATTCTTTGCTTCATGGGTTTAAGGGAATTAGTAAATTGGCAAGGTTATGTATATGTATGTTTTTTGGGTTGATAGTTTTTGTTCTTTTATTTAGTGGAGAAACACAATACATTGTTGAAACTGGATTTGCATCATTAGGAACAATGGTTCAGAATTTTATTTCTTTAGCAACATTTACTGATCCACTTCGCACAACGTCTTTCCCACAGAATTGGACGATTTATTATTGGTCTTATTGGATGGTATGGTGTGTGGCTGTTCCTTTCTTTATTGGGAATATATCACGTGGCAGAACGGTACGTCAGATAATTGTTGGTGGGTATATGTTTGGCGTTGGTTCAACGCTTATGAGTTTTATTGTATTTGGAAATTATTCTATGGGATTGCAGATGACAGGCAAAGCTGATTTTATTGGTAAGTATATGGCAGATGGCGACCTTTATGGAATGATTGTAGGCATCATAAAAACACTGCCATGTGCACCAGTTATTATGATAGTTGTCCTGTTGACTATGACAGCTTTTTATGCAACATCGTTTGATTCAATTGCATTGACAGCATCATGTTATTGTTATCATGAATTACAAGATGGAAAACAGCCAGATAAAAGAGTTCAGTTTATGTGGTGTATTCTGTTGATTTTGCTTCCGATAGCACTGTTGTTTTCAGAGAGTTCCATGAATTGTCTTCAGTCGGTAAGCATTGTAGCTGCATTTCCGATAGGTATTGTTATAATAATAATTATGGTTAGTTTTATGAAAGATTGTAATAATTATGTATCGTTTGACAAAACCAGTAAAAAGAAGTAAAAAAGAATCATTATAGATATGATACATGCTGATTTTATATGAATTGGAGTTACAGGAAGGAATACATATGTACACTGAATTTACAGCATCTATGATGTGTGCCAATTTTGGCAATTTAGAGAAAGAAGTTAAAGAACTTGAAGCGGCAGGGATTGATTCATTCCATATTGATATTATGGATGGTCGTTATGTCCCGAATTTTGCAATGTCACTTAATGATATGCGGTATATACGTTCTGCAACGGATAAGCCACTGGATGTTCATCTTATGATTGAACACCCTAATACGCATATTAACTTATTTCTTAATTCATTAAGAAAAGGCGATACTGTATATATTCATCCTGAAGCGGAATATCACCCTTCGACTACTTTGCAGAAGATAATTGATGCCGGACTTATTCCTGGGATTGCTATTAATCCTGGCACAAGTATAGAGACTGTCATGGAGATGCTTCAGATAGTTGATAAGGTACTGGTTATGTCGGTTAATCCCGGAAATGCTGGTCAGATGTATCTTCCTTATGTTGGCAGGAAGATAGAAAGACTTCTTAAGATTCGTGAAGAAATGCATTTTGAAGTGTATTGGGATGGCGCATGTGGTGCAGACAAGATATCAACATTTGCACCTATGGGGGTAAAAGGATTTGTGCTTGGAACGACATTGCTTTTTGGTAAGAATAAATCTTATGCCGACATTTTAAAGGAAATCAGAAAGCTGTAGGAGATGGGAGCTATGAACATAGCATTAGTACTTGCTGGTGGAACCGGCACAAGGCTTGGAATGGACATTCCTAAGCAGTATATTAAAATTAATGGCAGGATGATAGTTGATTATTGTCTTGAAACATTGGAACATTCACTTGAGATAGATGCTGTGTGGATAGTTGCAGATAAAATGTGGCAGCAGAACATCAAGAAGGATAACAAGTTCAAAGGATTTGCCAGCCCTGGAATGAACAGACAATTGTCAATATATAATGGACTTAAGGCAATCGAGGCATCATTGGAATGTGAAGAGCGAGAGCAGGCTAATGTTCTTATTCATGATGCCGCAAGACCACTTCTTACAGAAAAGCTTATAAGTGAGTGTGTTAAAGCAATTGATGGACATGATGGTGTACTGCCAGTGCTTCCTATGAAGGACACTGTATATTTCAGTGAGAATGGGGAAAGCGTAACATCACTTATTGACAGGAGAAAGATATATGCTGGACAGGCGCCAGAGCTTTTTAAGCTCATGCCTTATATTAAGGCTAATGAAGTACTGCTTCCGGATAAGATTCTATTAATCAATGGTTCAACAGAGCCGGCGGTTATGGCTGGAATGGATATCGTTATGATTCCGGGAGATGAGAATAATTATAAGATAACTACTAAGGCTGATATGGAGAGATTCGAGGAGAAGGTTTAGGAAATTATGAAAGCACAGGTATTGCATGGAATAGGTGATATACGATATGAAGAAATCGGGAAACCACAGATAAAGGCAGGATGGGTGCTGGTGAAGGTGATGGCAGCAGGCGTATGTGGTTCAGATATTCCAAGAATATATAAGACAGGTGCACATATCCACCCTATTATTCCCGGACATGAATTCTCTGGTAAGGTTATAGATACATTTGATAAAGAATCTGAATGGAACGGAAAGAGAGTGGGAATATTCCCACTCATTCCATGTGGAGAGTGTCCATGCTGCAAGAAGAAAATGTATGAAATGTGCAGTAACTACAATTATCTGGGTTCAAGATGTAATGGAGGATTCGCGGAGTATGTGGCTGTGCCAGAATGGAATCTTATAGAACTTCCTGACAATGTTTCTTATGAGCAGGCGGCAATGATGGAACCAATGGCAGTAGCACTTCATGCTGTTAGAAGATTTAATATACCAGATGATGCATCTGTGTATGTTATAGGTCTTGGAACAATAGGCCTTCTGCTTACAATGTTTCTTAAGGCAAGAGGGATACAGAATATTTATGTTGTAGGAAATAAAGAGATGCAGAAACATTTTGCAGTGCGTCTTGGAATTGATGAACAGCATTATAATGCAGATAGTATACAGGCAGATTATGTATTTGAATGTGTTGGAAAGAATGATACTGTAAACAGGGCAATTGAATTTGCGGTATCGGCAGGACACATTGTTTTAGTTGGTAATCCATATTCTGACATGAGTATGTCTAAGGATACATATTGGAAGATATTGAGAAAACAGTTGAAGCTTAGTGGAACATGGAATTCATCATATACAGGTGCAGAAGATGACGACTGGCATTATGTACTTAAGATGCTTGCAAATGAAGAGATTCATCCGGAAATGTTTATAACACATAAATATCCGTTACAGGATATACAGACAGGAATGGAGATTATGAGGGATAAAGCACAGGAATATGTGAAGATTATGTGCAGAAATTAAAAAATTGAAAAATTTTAATTTAGGGGTTAAGTATTCTGGAATACCTCCGATAAATATAACATAAGCGATGAGGAAACGATAAAATAATTATCATTGTTTATTATTTTATATTAGTTTAGGAAGTTATATTTCAAGGAGGAATTTAATTATGGTAGTACAGCATAATCTTTCAGCAATGAACACAAACAGACAGATGGGAATGGTAACAAGTGCTCTTCAGAAGTCAACAGAGAAGTTATCATCAGGATATAAGATTAACAGAGCAGCAGATGATGCAGCTGGTCTTTCAATCTCAGAAAAGATGAGAAGCCAGATCAGAGGTCTTGATAAGGCATCTGATAATGCACAGGATGGTATCTCTCTTATCCAGGTAGCAGAAGGTGCCCTTAACGAGACACATTCAATCCTCCAGAGAATGAATGAGCTTGCAACACAGGCGGCTAATGATACTAACACAACTGATGATAGAACTGCTATCAAGGCGGAGATGGATCAGTTGTATGATGAAATTGATAGAATTCGTTCTACAACACAGTTTAATACTATGAATCTTTTGGATGGTAATTTCCAAAACAAGAATCTTCAGGTTGGTGCTCTTTCAGGACAGAATATTACAATAAGTATTAGCAACATGGAGGCTAAGGAAATCTTAGGCGTTGAGAAAGCTGCTCTTAAAGTTAGCAGCAATGGTTCTGCAGGTACATCAATGACAAAGATTCAGAGTGCAATTAAGGCAGTATCAGATCAGAGATCTAATCTTGGTGCTCTTCAGAACAGACTTGAGCATACAATCAACAATCTTGATACAACAAGTGAGAATACATCATCAGCAGAGTCACGTATCCGTGATACAGATATGGCTGAAGAGATGGTACAGTACAGCAAGAATAATATTCTTTCACAGGCTGGACAGTCAATGCTTGCTCAGGCTAATCAGCAGACACAGGGAGTTCTTTCACTTTTACAGTAATATAAGACAAATATATATAAAAGCTGGGCTTAGCGATTACAATCGTTATAGCGCCAGCTTTTTTTATAATAGGGAAATGGAATGGCATGAACGACAAAAATTATTATAAAGAATACATTGATGAACAGTTAAAGATTGGCACCCCTAATTCATTAGATAATATTGAACAATTATTTGAAAACAAAGATTTTTTAAAAAATATAATGATTGGAGATATGGAACTTGCGTATTGCAGTATAGCTATGTCTATATATCAGGAAGAAAAAAAGAAGAATATAGAAAAGACCATTTTTTCATTTAACAGAAATATGAAAGAATTAGAAAATATAATAACAGGATTAAAATTTTTAATATGGCGATTTCAGTTTGACAGGGATTGTGAACAGGCAATTGCAGAAGAAATAGAAAAATATCTTGCTAATTATAAACTGTCAGATGTAGCTTTAAAGCATATTATGGGAATAGCATATATAAAGGGATGAATAATGAATAACAGAAAGGTTTGCTTTATAATATGTGTTAATGATTATAAATACATGCAGGAATGCCTGCACTATATCAAAAATTTAATAGTTCCGGATGGATATACTATAGATGTATTGACAATAAATGAGGCGGATTCGATGGCATCAGGGTATAATGCTGCAATGAAAGAATCAGATGCTAAATATAAAATATACATGCATCAGGATGTATTTCTTATTAAAAAGGATATTTTAGCTGATATATTACACATATTTGAAGATGAAGATATTGGAATGATTGGTCTTATAGGGACAGAAAAGATGCCAGCAGATGGCTGCATGTGGAATGCTCCAAGAGTAGGACGTATATATTCATGCGGTGTGTTTTCCACAAAGGAATTTATAGCATCAGATAAAAACGAAAAACTATATATGGAAGTAGAAGCGGTAGATGGATTATTTATTGCAACACAATATGATACAGAGTGGAGAGAGGATATATTTACAGGATGGGATTTTTATGATGCATCACAAAGTGAAGAATTTAGACGAAAAGGTTATAAGGTAGTTGTCCCTTATATGGATAGTTCATGGGGTATTCACGATGATGGATTCCTTAATTTAGAAAAATATAATAAATATAGAGAAATATATTTAAATGAATATAAATGAATTTTGATATGATATTTAGTTAGTAGAATAAATAGATGAGGTGACATATGATAGAGTTAGAAAAGTACGGATATGCTGGTGACAAACCAAGACCCAAATTTAACACACAATTCTATACAGGAGATGATAAGTATTCTGATGGAGATATTGAAGATGAAGTGCTAAAGATTATCGCAGGTAACAGCAATACAGATTACGAAGAGGCAATAAGCAATAATTATTCATGGCCAGTGTTTTATCATCTGACAAAGATGCGTCAGAATCTGTTAAACTGGTATCCATTTGAGGCAGATTCAGAAGTGTTAGAGATAGGCTGTGGTATGGGAGCTATAACAGAATTATTATGTAAAAGATGTAAGTCTGTCACGGCGGTAGAGTTATCTGAAAGAAGAGCAACAGCAGCATATTTGAGATGCAGGGAATATGATAATCTTGAAATAATTGTTGGAAACCTTAATGATATTGAATTTCAGAAAAAGTACGATTATATAACTCTTATAGGAGTGCTTGAATATCAGAATAATTTTACATCATCAAGTAATCCATATAAAGACTTCCTGTCTAAAATAAAACAGCTGCTTAAGCCGGATGGAAAGCTTATAGTAGCTATTGAAAATAAATATGGGCTTAAATACTGGTGTGGAGCTCCAGAAGACCATAGCGGCATTCCTTTTGATGGAATTAATGATTATACATACAGCAATGTGGCAAGAACATTCTCTAAAAAACAATTAAAGAGGCTTCTGGAATCGTCTGGTTTTAATAATACATATTTCTATTATCCGATGCCGGATTATAAGATGCCACAAGTTGTATACTCTCAGGATTATCTGCCAAAGAATGGTTCAATCGATAGCTGTATACCATATTATGAACCAAATGGTAAGTCAATGATTTCTAATGAGCAACATATATATGGAGATTTGATTGATAATGATGTGTTTGATTTCTTTGCAAACTCATTTATGGTGGAATGTTCGGTGAACAATGTTGATTTAGGAAAAATACAATATGCTGTTTCATCACCATTTAGAAATAAAGAATACAGCATGATAACAGTTTATTCTAAGGATAATGGATATTATAAGATTGCAGACAATAATAGTCTGGCAGCATTAAAAGCAACTCATATTAATCATAAGCATTTGAAGGAGAGAGGTCTCCTTGTGTCAGATACTAATATTGTGGATAACATTATGTATACCAAGAAGGTTGAAGGAATCGCATTGACAGAACTTTTGATGAGTGCGTATATAGATGGAAAAGAAAAAGAAGTTTATGATATATGGGATAAGATTTTTTATGAGATAAAAAGAAGTTCAGAAGAATCAAGTAAGTTAAATGCGATATTTAATAGTTCTTCTGATATGGCTTTATCTGGATTTGGTGAAAATGATAAATTTTTAAAAAATATATATGTGGATATGATACATAAGAATTGTTTTGTTCAAGAAAATGGCGATTATGTGTGGATAGATCAGGAATGGTGTCTTAATGATATACCAGCAAGTTTTGGATTGTTTTATAACATCATTGAATTATATTCAGATAATAAAAATATAGAGAAATATATACCTATGTCGGAGGTTATTGAACACTACAATTTGCAGAATAAATTTGAATGTTATTACAATCTTAAACAGGTGTTTCTTAATACAGTTCAGAATAAATATTCAGCTTTCAACTACAGGCAGCTATCAGAAATGAAAGATGACGACATAACTAAAAATATAAGAATGTTATATGACAATATGCATAATCATAATGAAAAGCAGATTTCCAAGATAGAAGAAGAAATTGACAGAATTCTACAGAATGGTACTATCATGGATGTGATTCAATATGTGGGTTCGCTTTCGGATGAAATTATATTAAAAGACGTTCCTGAGGTGCCGCAGTTTATTGTCAGATATCTTAATGCTGATGATAATGTAAAAAAGATTATGCAGCAACAAATTAAAGAATATAAAGATATAAAGAATTTAAAGTTTTTGGGGCAGGGAGAATCTTATGATAAATGACACAAGAAAAAACATGCAATATATTATATATCAGGCAATTGATGCTGGAAATCATTATGCGGCGTATGAGGCTTTAATTATATATGCCAGAACATTTTCTATGGATGATTTTGTTCAGCAATATAAGTGGCTTATAAATGAAAATGGTCCTCAGGTGTCAGTAATTTGCCTTGATAATAATGAAACTGCTATTAATGAATTTATACAATCACAGAAATACCAAAATATTGAACTGGCAAAATTGTCAGAAGAAGATTCAAACATAGATATAATTGACTATATGAAGTCGACAAGCAGCAAATATATATGTTTCTGGGAAGATAATTATGAGTACGATGTTGATAAAATATCAGAGATGGTATGGAAAATGGAATGCTTAGAAAAGATTAATATAGTTATGTCACCTAGAATGTATATCGATAATGATGGGAATATCATCGGACACGAAGATTATGCATATAGAGATACATTTGATGATATTGTACTAGGAGGAGAAACATTAATAAATTACTGTATTGGCAATAATGTTAATCTGTATGGTTCATTGTCGGATATTTTGATAAATAAAAATTGTGTGTTTGATATAAAATGCCAGAATATTTATAAGACGAAAGCAATTAATAGATTATATATGTTGTTTCAAATGATTGCATTTCAGAAAATTTTTTGTATGAAACACTCATTTGTAAAAGCGAAACAGTTAATGAAATATGACGAAAGTATGGAGGAACAAGAGTATACACAACTTATATATAGTATAGCGGAAAATTATCAGAAAGCTGATCCGGTGAATTCATATCCAGATGGTATAAAGAAAGAGATGACATTCTTTTATACAGATAAAGGAGAATATTTTAATTTGAAGCCTATTGCAGATGAGGCGGTTAAAAGAGGATATGCAGTTAAGTTTACAAGTGATAAAAAAGAAAAGGCGGAGATTGGAGTATATTGTCAGCATGTATGCTACCCAGAAAATTCGAATTTTTCATTGATATTATTACATGATCTGGCTCAGGGACATAACAGGTGGCCTAATTTATGGGAGAATGAAAGATGGAATGTTTTTGACATAGGAATTGTTCCTGGAAAATCATGGGCAGACAGATGGAAGAAATGTGCATCCTTTTATTATGCCAATCCGAGATGTGGAACATATGAGTTTGGATACCCCAAAAGTGATTATGTTAATGATACAAGCGTTTCTGAAAGAGCAGCTGAAATTAGAAAAAAATTAAAACTGCCTGATAGATTTACAGTGCTGTATGCACCATCATGGGAAAATGATAATAAAGAAGATGAATTCATTAAAGCGTTAGAACAACTTGATGTAAATATGATTGTAAAACAAGCTGACTGGCCAGAGGCATATCAACATATTATAGATAATATTAAATATATGCGCTCGTTGCATGAAGGTAAATACGAGAATTTATATTATATTGAACCAGAAGAGAGCATCATGACAGCTTTAGCATTATGCGATATAGTTGTTTCTGATGAATCAAGTGTGATGGCAGAGGCACTTATGTTCGGAAAGCCTAGTATTGCGGTGACGGACTGGATGATACCAGATCAGAATCCGCCTAGACCAGCAAGTGTTCCTATGGATTATGTCATAAAATGTAAAAAGAACGATTTAAGAGATAAGGTTTTATCGGTTATGAATCACTCAAAAGAGTATGAAAGTATATTGCAGAAGGGAAGAGATACATTTAGTAATCAGGGAAATGTATGTAGGGATATAATGGATGCAATAGACTATTATACTCAGGGTGGAACAGAAAAAAGCTTTATGAGCAAGAAGCTTGAGCCTGAATACCAGATGTTTAATATGTGGAATTAAAATAGTCGTTCCCGCCCATTACCGGGCTGGGAACGACTTATCTATTATCTGGAGCATACGGATATCATATGTGTGATTGTTTACGACAGTTTCATAGCCATGTCGGGCAATTTCAGTTCGTTCATCATCGTGTTTGAGATAATAAGCACATAATTCTTTGAGATGATTTTCACTTTCATATGCAACAAGGTCTTTGCCTATTTCAAAGAACTCTGGTAATTCTGCCTGATAATTAGTTATAAGGAAGCCCCCGCATCCAAGAACATCAAATATTCGGAGAGAAAGACCAGAACGAATGGATTTGGCTGTTATATTTAGATTTATTTTGCTGTTGTGGAATATAACAGGCATTTCAGTAAGTGATTTTGCAAAACCTTTGTTGTGTATATGAGGCATGCTGCTAGTGTCGCTGCCTGTATATATGTCAACATTAAATGAATCAGACAACAGCTTTAAAAGACGCAGCCTTTCCTGTTCAGCAACCTTAACGCTTAAATATTCCTGAGCAAGAAGAGCTTTATTATTGGCACGGTAGCCTTCTGGAAACTCATAGTGATATGGTATACAGTTTAATAATCGTTCTGTCATATCATCAGTAAGCATATCTTCGATAAAATTGTATCCGTAGACACCGAGCTGTGCATTGATAATTCCGTCGACATAACCTTTTTCATATTCTGGAAGAATTGCGCGGTTGAAAGGACACTTTTCCTGATATGTGGATCCTATGAAGGATATATCACTTGTAAATTTTCTGTTTTCCTGTGTACTTGCATTCTTTATAACCTCATCGTTACGGCGGATATTAGTTGCAAGTGGAATATGGAAAACATGTCCCTTGTTATATGGTTCAAATTCATTAAATAACATTCTATCGAATAGAAATATTCTGTTGACAGAATTGCTTAAAGATTTTGAATAAAGTTCCATTACAGGACTGTCTACAATAAGGCTGATATACACGACATTAACAATCTGGCATACATCGGAAAGCCAAGGGAAAAAATTAATGGTGAATACGAAAGAGTAGGAATTGTTCATTAACTTAGGAGAAGCTATTGATACACATTCTTTTGGAAGTAAATCCTTTCGGCTGATTTCAATTGTTTCTTCATCTACGGTTAGCCCTAATCTTTTAAATGAATCTACAGCATCTGGTTCACATATACTGCCGTATCTGTAAAAGTAAATTTTCATAATCAGGTTCCTCAATAATATTAATAATCTTATGGATGCTATTATACACTAAATCAGTTGGCAATTAAATTTAAAAATGATAATATATTGCATAATAGCAGTTTAATGCAAGGAAAGGAACCTGATACATGAATATACTTTTTTTCGAGCATAATAATTTCGGAACAGAAGATGTTAAAGAGAGCTTTGAAAAAAACGGACATAAGTATACTATTGTTGATACAGAAGAATATGTAAACAGGGTAAGTCCTGTATTTGATAGGTTGTTTGATAAAAAGTTTTCGGAAGGGATAGATGGAAGTCGATATGACTGTGTGTTTACTTTTAATTACAGTCCGGTCGTATCCAATAATTGCAAGGTGAGAAATGTTCCTTATATAGCATTTGTGTATGACAGTCCACAGGTTTTTCTATATTCATATACGATAATTAACCCGTGTAATTATGTCTTTATATTTGACAAGACACAATATATGGAATTAAAGAATGGCGGCGTTAATACGGTTTATTATATGCCTCTGGCAGTTAATGCTGACAGGATGAGGCGGATGTTAGATGTAAGCCAGCAGGATAGGAATAAACAGTCGCGGTTATACGGTGGAGATATAGCCTTTGTGGGTTCAATGTATAACGAGAAACATAATTTATTCGAAAGACTTAATGGTATATCGGATTTTACAAAAGGATATCTGGATGCGGTAATGACTGCTCAGCGAAAAGTTTATGGATATTTCTTTCTGGAAGAGTTGATTAACGGAAAAGTTCTTGAAGATATGATGAAGAATTACCCGGTTAAGCCGAATAGTGATGGAGTAGAGACAGTACAGTATTTATATGCGGATTATTTTCTTGCACGGAAAATGGCGTGTGATGACCGCATGGAGATTATGTCAAGGCTTGGCTACGAATATGGGGATGCATATAAAATAAATCTATACACATATGACAAGACACAGACATTTTGTGGCGTTGAAAACAAAGGTGCTGCCGATTATTATGATATTATGCCATATATATTCAAAAATACTAAAATCAACCTTAACATATCATTGAGAAGCATAAAGTCTGGCATTCCGCTTAGAGGAATGGATATAATGGGAGCAGGAGGATTCCTTCTGTCGAATTATCAGGCAGATTATTATGACTGGTTTGTTCCAGGAGAAGATATGGTTATGTATGACTCAGTGGATGACCTGAGCAATAAATGCAGCTACTATTTAACCCACGATAATGAAAGAAAACAAATAGCTTCTAATGGCTACGGAAAAATATCAGAATTTCACACTTATGATATCAGATTTAAAGAAATTTTCGATATTGTGTTTAATTGATGCTAAGTTATAATAATAGATGGTTGTTATAACTGATATGTTGTATATAGAACGGAGAAAATCATGACAGATAAGAATACATTTTATAATATGTTAAAGAGTAATGCCGAGAGCCAGCCAGATGCTGTGGCTGTCGTTTATGATACGATGAAGGTTACTTATGCGAAGCTTTTTGATGATGTAACTAAGAAGGCATTACATTTTCAGAAATTTGAAGGAAAGAGGATTGCAATATTCGGGCCGGCTTCATATAGATGGATCGTTAATATGTTCGGAACGATTGTTGCGGGAAAGGAACTTGCACTTGTTGATTTCTTCCTTCCTCATGATTCGAGGGTTGATCTTCTTAAGAAGACGGAAGTTAATTATACACTGACATCTACTAACCAGTATATTCTCTCTGATGAGAATTCTATTATCATATCAAGTGCTGAGAAGGATAATGTTGACGGACTTATATATGATGAGAATACGCAGGAGGGCGATATTATCATGTTTACGGCTACAGCTAATGAATGTGATAAGCCGGTTGTTCTGTCTGTTGATAATATTCTTAATGCGGTTATGGCGATAAACAGCAGGGTTGAATGTACAAGTGATGATATTGTGCTTGCACAGATTCCGCTTCATAATGAATTTGGATTTATATACAGCCTCATATGGCCTCTGTATAATGGTGCTATGGTGTGTATAGGCAGAGGCTTAAGACATGTTGATGCAGATACTTATTATTATAATCCAACTATTCTTATAGGTACTCCTTCTATGATTGACTATCAGCGAGCTATAAGTGGGTTTAATAAAGAACTCAATACTATTATCATAGGTGGTGCAAGCTGCCCGTTCAGACTTTTTGAGAATCTCTGTGACAGTGATTTGAAGGTTTATAATATATATGGAATGACAGAGACTTCGGGTTGCGTAGGGGTTAATGAGCTTTACGATGGTTCGTATACTCTTTTTGATAATAATGCAGTATCTATTGCTGATGATGGAGAGATTATTGTAAGTGGACCATGTGTCATGAAAGGCTATTATAATGACGTGGAGTCTACTGAAAATGTATTAAAAGACGGTGTGTATCATACAGGTGATTACGGAAGGATTAACAATGCCGGCAGACTTGTTCTGTTGCAGCGTAATCCGGATATTATTCTGCTGCCTACAGGTGAGAAGATAAGCCGTGTAAGAACTAATGAACAGATTACAGCTATTAATGGAGTTGCAGAAGGTTTTATAATATTTTACAATAACAGGCTTACGGCGGTTATTGTGCCTATTGATAAGAGTGCAACTGAGGATATATTCAAGAGACGTATTGACAAGTATAACGAGAAAAAAGGTTACCGCTGGGAGATTCAGAAGATTGTGTTAAGAAAAGAACCTTTGCCAAGAAAGTCTGATGGCACGGTTGATGAGGAAGCTGTATGTGAGTTTATTGGTGATTGATTAAACGAGGCGGTGCTGGTTTGAAGTTTGATAATGATTTTTTTAATACAGAAGTAAGAGAGGGTTTTGAAATATCTTCTATGATGAAAAGAGCATGGGCTGCGCAGATGGAAGTATTTCAGGTTGTATCTGATATATGTAACAGAAATGGAATAAGGTATTTTGCAGACTTTGGTACATTGCTTGGGGCTGTGAGACATAAGGGAATGATTCCATGGGATGATGATATTGACATCAGCCTTATGAGAGATGAATACAATGAACTTATCAGGATTCTTCCTGGGAAACTGCCATACGGCTTTGTAGTTGCAGGCATGTATGCTGATTGTGAGCGTTTGCAAAATGCAGCATTTGTTCCACAGTTAAGAGTTATTGCAGATGAAGAATTATGGAATTTTAATGATTATATGAAGTATTTTCATGGATTTCCATATCAGAGGGCTGGGATAGATATTTTTCCATTGGATTATATTTCTAAAGACAAAGAATTTGCAGACATGCAGAAGCAGATTATAAAGCTTGGAATGGAAATTTTAGGGAAATGGAATGAATTAAATAGAGAGGGTTCTTTAGATAAATTTGTTTCTGAGTTTGGTCAATTATGTAATGTTAATATTGAATTAAGAGAAGATACTAAGAATTATATATGGAAACTGATAGATAAAGTATCTTCGTTATGTTACAGAGATGAAGCTGACTATGTAAGCAGCATGGCTTTATGGATTGATAATGACAGTTATAAGATGCGTAAAGAGTGCTTTGATGATGTAATAGAAATGCCGTTTGAGAATTTTGTGGTTAAAGCACCAAAAAGTTATGATGAAGTGCTTAAGGCGGAGTTTGGCGATTATATGATTCCAGTAAAAGGCACAGCGGATCATACGTATCCATTTTACGGTCACATGGAGCAGGAATTGATTAAGCAGATTAGAAGAGTTGGTTTTAAAGGCAGTGTTGATGAATTTTGTGAAGAAGTTGCCAGTGGAAGGTTAAGAGTGTAGCATTTTCACATGTGATTAATATTAACTTTCCACCAATCCAGCCGATATATATTCTATAAGTTCATAAAGAAAGGTGATTAGAATCATGGATGATTACAGACAGCAGCAGATAGATGTACTTAAGGAAGCTGTTCCTTACAGCGAGAAGCTTATTGGAGCAATAGAGAAAGTCTCAGATGAACTTGCAGGAGTTCCTTTTCCAGAGACTCATGATGCGGTGAATGTTATTATTGAAGGGCTTAACTGGCTTTTTGAAGTATATAATGGAACTAAGGATATTATTGAGGCTGGGGCAGTTGACGAGGCAGAAGCTAATTCTGGCGTTAAGGAGCTTTCAGAGGCTGTAAAGGCTGATGATGATGTGGCTGTTTCTAAAGCACTTGTAAGGCTTAGTACATTTGTTAAGCAGTTACATGATGCAGGAAGCAGACTGATTAATGAATAATAAGAAACATAAAGGCATCCGCCGGTTTATGTATTACATGAACCAGACGGATGCCTTATTTTATATTATGGTAGTTAGATATAGCCATTGAACATCATGCCTGAGTAGGCAGAAAGATTATAAGGGTCATTCACAGGCTTATGCGGATTCTTATAAGCGACAATCTTATTGTTTACATAGTTCATAGGGTTGATGGAGATATCATCAGCCTTTCTTTGGATTGATTTCTTGAATGAATCCAAAGCGTTAAATACATCGGAAAGTGTGCCGTCAGAAGCAGCTTTCTGAATAACTACCTTATTAACTTCAAGCGAACCCTCATCACTTACTGTAAGTCCATTGCGTTCAAGCTGTGGCTGGTAAGCCTTCATTATTCTTGAAAATTCTTTCTTTAACTTGGCATTGCCCTCAAACTTATCGTTCTCTTTATCTGCGGCGATGGAAACAAGTCTGTTGTAGCCGGAAACAAGTTCTGTAATGCTTTCTGTGATTGAATCAGCATCATCTTTAAGACTGATGGTTGCCGGCTTGTCAGTTGTATTATGAAATGATATTGCAAATGTTTTGTTAATTGTTATGTCATTCGAAGCAGATGAGCGTTCTTCTCCATTGACAGAAAAGATTGCATTGCCAGGATACTGTGTTACACGGTCAAGACCATATGTTTCAATGAAGTTAGTGTTCTTCTCCATAGTAGGCTCATCAAAACCTTCCACGAAATCAGGATTGTCTGTCTGAATATCGTTATTAGGCCTGATGTTAAATATTGTAGGCTTGATTACACTTACACCTGTCATGTCTGATTCAATGTTCAGCGCAGTATTGCCGAGGTTGTCTTCACTTACAGAAGCATTAAGTCCGATATTGGAACGGTTAATAAGTCTGGCAAGCTTGTTCTGTATGTCAGAATTGCTCTCTTCCTCATCTACATTAAACTGGAATTCATAGGTCAGATTATTGATGTTCAGATCAAATGAATAATCTCCTGGTTTAACTGTGCGGCTGTTAGGTTGCAGGTAATGTCCGGTATTAATCTGGCTTGTTGCAAGCTGGTGGACTTCTATATCAAGGCTTGTATCATCGGCAGATGAGCTGTCGCCTATAAATGTGGCTGTTACCGCATCAGGATTGTCTGATACTGCTGATTTCTTAAATACCATGCCGTGACCGTCGCTTCCTGAAAGTTCGTTGGCAATGTTACTTAATTCTCTGGCGTTCTCTTTAAGGTCGATTGCATATTTCTGTGCGGCCTCTGACATATCTGTCTTATATGTAGGAGTCTGACTGTTAGATTTCAGAACTCTGCCATATGTATTCTTTAATTGTGCTTTAGTGTGTGTATCGTACTTTGAGTTAGTCTTATGTCCATACTGGGCAAGATAATAGCTGTACACGCTGCTGATCATAACAGTCACCTCCTTGTCTGTAATAATCGGTAGAAAATGTAAGGAAATCCATTTCCTTATATATATCGTATGTTTTTGTACAAATATTATAATATGAAGTTCATTTTTTGTCACTATATTTTCTTTAAAAAAGTTGTTGACGAGTTGGAATGTACTGTGCTATATTAGAACGGCTATGGAAGCGGTCTTTTTTGCGTGCCTGAATTTCAACAACCCAACATTGATTAGGCGGGCAAAGAAACCAATTGGTGTTTTAACACCTACAAAAATAATAATTGGAGGTGGAAGTTGTGCGAGTAAAGATAACATTGGCATGTACTGAGTGTAAACAGCGCAATTACAACATGACTAAGGAAAAGAAAGCTCATCCAGACAGAATGGAAACAAAGAAGTATTGTAAGTTCTGTAAATCACACACATTACACAAGGAAACAAAGTAATTAGTACAGTGAGGAGTATTTCATGGGTGATACTGTAAAAGCTAAGAAGCAGAAAAAGAACTGGTTCAAAGGTTTGAAAGCTGAATTTTCAAAAATTATTTGGCCAGACCGTCAGTCGCTTACTAAGGAAACCGTAGCTGTATTGGCTGTGTCCGTATTATTAGGTGTAATCATTGCAGTTGTGGATTTAATTGTCCGCTTTGGAATTGAGTTCATTGTAAAATAAGGAATAGGTGATTGTATGGATGACGCAAAATGGTATGTAGTTCACACTTACTCAGGTTATGAGAACAAGGTGAAGGCTAACATTGAGAAGACAGTTGAAAACAGAAATCTTCACGATCAGATTCTTGAAGTTATCGTTCCACTTGAAACAGTAGTGGAGATTAAGGATGGCTCTAAGAAAGCTGCTCAGAAGAAAATGTTTCCTGGATACGTTCTTGTGAAGATGGTAATGAACGACGATAGTTGGTATGTTGTCAGAAACACAAGAGGTGTTACAGGTTTTGTTGGTCCTGGGTCAAAGCCAGTACCACTTACACCAACAGAAATTAAGAATCTCGGCATAAGCCTTGAGGAAGAACAGGAAGTTAAGCCTGTTATCCAGTTCGCTGGCAAGGTCGGCGATAAGGTTATGATCCTCTCTGGTGCATGGGAAGATACAGTTGGTGAGATTACCAATATTAATGAGGGCAAGCAGTGCCTTACAATTAATGTTGAGATGTTCGGTCGTGAAACACCGGTCGAGATTGATTTCACAGATGTGAAGTTATTGTAAGAAGCAGTCCCGATCCTGGGACGTGGGAGACCAGAATGAATTTACTGCGTAAATTCATTCACAAGAATTGCCTGATGGTCAATTCTTGGAGGATGGATAGCGAGGTAATATTATGATGGTCGCCAATTACCACATTTATTTTTAGGAGGTGCCAAAATGGCAAAGAAAGTAACAGGATATATTAAATTACAGATTCCTGCCGGCAAGGCTACACCAGCTCCACCAGTTGGTCCAGCACTTGGTCAGCACGGTGTTAACATCGTAGAATTCACAAAGCAGTTCAATGCTAAGACAGCAGATCAGGGAGATCTTATCATACCTGTAGTTATTACAGTTTATGCTGATAGAAGCTTCAGCTTTATTACAAAGACTCCACCTGCAGCAGTACTTCTTAAGAAGGCTTGCAACATTAAGTCAGGATCAGGCGTACCTAACAAGACTAAGGTTGCTACTATTAAGAGAGCAGAAGTTCAGAAGATCGCTGAGCTTAAGATGCCAGATCTTAACGCTGCATCTATCGAAGCAGCTACTTCTATGATCGAAGGAACAGCTAAGAGTATGGGTATCGTTGTAGAAGACTAATCTACATTTGATTCATGATTATTGTGGGAGGAAAGATAGAATCCTTCCGATATTACCACTAGGAGGTTTATAATGAAAAGAGGAAAGAAATACGTTGAGGCAGCCAAGAATATTGACCGCCAGACATTATATGAAGCAGCAGACGCTATCTCATTAGTAAAGAAGAACGCTACTGCTAAATTCGACGAGACAATCGAAGCACATATCAGAACAGGTTGTGATGGACGTCACGCTGAGCAGCAGATCAGAGGAGCTGTTGTTCTTCCACACGGAACAGGTAAGACTGTACGTGTATTAGTATTTGCTAAGGGTGCTAAGGCTGATGAGGCTCTTGCAGCTGGAGCAGATTTCGTTGGTGGCGAGGAGCTTATTCCTAAGATCCAGAACGATAACTGGTTCGAGTTCGACGTTGTTGTTGCAACTCCAGATATGATGGGTGTTGTTGGTCGTCTTGGTCGTGTACTTGGTCCTAAGGGATTAATGCCAAACCCTAAGGCTGGTACAGTTACTATGGATGTAACAAAAGCTGTTAATGATATCAAGGCTGGTAAGATTGAGTACAGACTTGACAAGACTAATATCATTCACGTGCCAATTGGTAAGGCTTCATTCACAGAGGAGCAGTTATCAGACAACTTCCAGGCTATTATGGATGCAATCGTTAAGGCTAAGCCATCTTCACTTAAGGGAGCTTATCTTAGAAGTGTAGTTCTCACTTCTACTATGGGACCTGGTGTTAAGTTAAGCACAGCCAAGTATGTGGGTTAATCAGATTTTTGATTAAAAACGGTTGACATTAATATATTTTGATAGTATACTATCAGCTTGTGAGCAGCATTTTGCTGTTAACATAATATTTTGCCGTAGACAGCAGGTCCGGATTCAGTATTACTGATGATGGTTAAAGGTAACACGCCTACCGAGGATTTAAGGATTTGATTAATTATTCCCTCTCTGTCGCTGGCAGAGAGGGTTTTGTTTGTAGGGAAACTATAGACGAATAATCTTCACTTAGGCAAAATCGCTTCTATATGAAGCAAGAATCTAACAGGAGGTAATTATTCATGGCTATTTTAAAGAATGTAGGCCTTAAGACATCTACTATTGATGAGATTAAAGATAACTTTGATGGCGCTCAGGGCGTTGTTGTAGTTAACTACAGTGGTCTTACAGTAGAACAGGATACACAGCTTCGTAAGCAGTTAAGAGAAGCTGGTGTGGTTTATAAGGTTTATAAGAACACTTTAGTAAAGAGAGTTGTTGCTGGAACAGAGTTCGAGCCGATTGCTGATGCTCTTGAAGGAACTAATGCTATTGCATTCTGCAAGACAGATGCTACAGCACCTGCAAGAATCTTAGCTAACTTTGCTAAGACAGCTAATGCTCTTGAGTTAAAGTGTGGCGTTGTTGAAGGAACATTCTACGATGCAGCAGGTATCGCTACAATCGCTACTATCCCTTCAAGAGAGGAACTTCTTTCAAAGTTACTTGGAAGTATCCAGTCACCTATTACAAACTTTGCTCGTGTTATTAAGCAGATTGCTGAGAAGAACGAGGAAGTTGCTTAATCAGTTTAACACTGAATTAACTATGAAAGCAGCATAGATGCTCTTTCGATTTTAGAATAATATTAAAAAGGAGATTATAATAATGACAACACAGGAAATCATTGAAGTTATTAAAGGTTTATCAGTATTAGAGCTTAACGATTTAGTTAAGGCTTGTGAAGAAGAATTCGGCGTATCTGCAGCAGCAGGCGTTGTAGTTGCAGCAGCAGGTGCTGGCGCAGCAGCAGCTGAGGAGAAGACAGAATTTGATGTAGAGCTTACAGAAGCTGGAGATCAGAAGGTTAAGGTTATCAAGGTTGTTCGTGAAATCACAGGTCTTGGATTAAAGGAAGCTAAGGACGTTGTTGATGGCGCACCTAAGGTTGTTAAGGAGCAGGCTTCTAAGGAAGAGGCTGAGGAAATCAAGAAGAAGCTTGAAGAAGTTGGAGCTAAGGTTACTCTTAAGTAATTCACTTGATTGTTCTAATGAATATAATAAGAAAGACAGCGGGCCTTCACGGCTCCTGTCTTTTCTTTTTTCTATAAATCACATCTTTATTTTATTATGCCAGCTATGGCAGAAACACTATTATCTTTATACAATTCTGAATATTCACGGAAATTTTCAAAAATCCCTTGACATATATATATCTTTGATGTACTATGGACAATGCACTATTGTGGTAAATTGTGCTTATTCTTTGCACATTTACTGATAATGTAATATATTAATGTGAAGAAAACTAAGGGGTGAAACGTCAATGGAGAAAAACAGATTACGCCCAATAACGTCGGGCAAGGCAATGCGTATGAGTTTCTCAAGACAGAAAGAAGTTCTTGAGATGCCTAACCTTATTGAGGTGCAGAAGGATTCTTACCAGTGGTTTTTGAATGAAGGCTTGAAAGAGGTCTTTGATGACATATCTCCAATTGCAGACTATAATGGAAGATTAAGTCTGGAATTCGTAGATTTTGCGTTATGTGAAGACGAAGTTAAGTATTCAATTGAAGAGTGTAAAGAAAGAGATGCTACATATGCAGCGCCTCTTAAGGTTACAGTAAGACTTCATAACAAAGAGACAGAAAGCATCAGCGAGCATGAGATTTTCATGGGAGACCTGCCATTAATGACTAAGACAGGTACATTTGTAATTAATGGTGCTGAACGAGTTATTGTCAGCCAGTTGGTACGTTCACCTGGTATTTATTATGATATACAGAAAGATAAGTATGGTAAGATTTTCTTGTACAGCTGTCAGGTAATTCCTAACAGAGGTGCATGGTTAGAGTATGAAACAGATGCTAATGATATATTCTATGTTAAGGTTGACCGTAATAAGAAGGTTCCTATTACTGTTCTTATCAGAGCATTAGGATTTGGTACTAATGCGGAGATTCTTGATATTTTTGGCGAGGAACCTAAGCTTCTTGCTACTATGGAGAAGGATACTTCTACTAACTATCAGGAAGGTATTCTTGAACTTTATAAGAAGTTAAGACCGGGAGAACCATTATCTGTAGAGAGTGCTGAAGCACTTATTTCAGGTATGTTCTTTGACCCAAGAAGATATGATCTTGCACATGTAGGAAGATATAAGTTTAATAAGAAGCTTTCTTTCAAGAGCAGAATTACAGGACAGGTTCTTGCTGAGGATGTTGTTGATGAAAACGGAACTGTTATTGCAACAGCAGGTGAGAAGCTTACAAGAGAATCAGCACAGGCTATCCAGGATGCAGCTGTTCCTTCAGTATTCATTACTGTAGAAGTTAAGGCTGCTGATGGTACAGTATCTGACAGAGTTGTTAAGATCCTTTCTAACCGTGCGGTTGATATTACTAAATGGGTTGATATCAGCGAAGAAGAAGCTAAGGAGCTTGGTGTAACAGAGTATGTATACTATCCTGTTCTTGCACAGATTCTTGCTGAGAATGAGTCTTTAGAGGATATTAAGGAAGCTATTACTAAGAATATTGCTGACCTTATTCCTAAGCATATTACAGTAGAAGATATTCTTGCTTCTATTAATTATAATATGCACCTTGAATATGGTGTTGGTACAAAGGATGATATCGATCACCTTGGAAACAGACGTATCAGAGCTGTAGGAGAACTTCTTCAGAACCAGTTCAGAATTGGTATCTCAAGAATGGAAAGAGTGGTCCGTGAGAGAATGTCTACACAGGATCTTAGCGGAATATCTCCACAGTCACTTATTAATATTAAGCCTGTAACAGCTGCTATTAAGGAATTCTTCGGAAGTTCGCAGTTGTCACAGTTCATGGATCAGAATAACCCTCTTAGTGAGATTACTCATAAGAGACGTCTTTCAGCCCTTGGTCCTGGTGGTCTTTCAAGAGATCGTGCAGGTTTCGAGGTTCGAGATGTACACTATACTCATTATGGTAGAATGTGTCCTATCGAGACTCCTGAAGGACCTAACATTGGTCTTATTAACTCTCTTGCATCTTATGCAAGAATTAATGAATATGGATTCGTTGAAGCTCCTTATCGTATTGTAGATAAGTCTGATCCTAAGAATCCAAGAGTTACTGATGAAGTGCGTTACTTCACAGCTGACGAGGAAGATGATTTCCATGTAGCACAGGCTAATGCTGAGATTGATGAGAATGGTTATTTTGTAAGAAATACTGTATCTGGACGTTACAGAGAAGAAACTTCTCAGTTCGATAAGAGCCAGATTGATCTTATGGATGTATCTCCTAAGATGGTATTCTCAGTTGCTACATCAATGATTCCATTCCTTCAGAATGATGACTGTACACGTGCCCTCATGGGTTCTAACATGCAGCGTCAGGCCGTACCTCTTCTTATGACAGAAGCTCCTGTTATCGGAACTGGTATTGAGAATAAGACTGCTGTTGACTCAGGCGTATGTGTAGTTGCAGAGGCTGATGGTGTTGTTCTTTCTTCTGAATCTAACAAGATTGTTATCAGAGAAAAGGATGGCAAGGCGCGCGAATACAAGCTTACTAAGTTCTCAAGAAGTAACCAGAGTAACTGCTATAACCAGAGACCTATTGTTTTCAAGGGTGATGAGGTTAAGGCAGGAGATGTTATTGCTGATGGTCCATCTACATCTAATGGTGAGATTGCCCTCGGTAAGAACCCTCTTATCGGTTTCATGACTTGGGAAGGTTATAACTACGAGGATGCTGTACTTCTTAGTGAGCGTCTCGTAAGAGATGATGTGTATACATCTATTCATATTGAAGAATATGAGACAGAAGCAAGAGATACTAAGTTAGGACCTGAAGAGATTACAAGAGATCTTCCTTCAACAGGTTCAGACGCTGTAAAGGATCTTGATGAGAATGGTATTATCCGCGTTGGTGCTGAGGTAAGAGCCGGAGATATTCTTGTTGGAAAGGTTACTCCTAAGGGAGAGACAGAGCTTACTGCTGAAGAGAGACTTCTTAGAGCTATCTTTGGTGAGAAAGCAAGAGAAGTAAGAGATACTTCACTTAAGGTACCTCATGGTGCTTATGGTATCGTCGTTGCTGTTAAGACATTTACAAGAGAGAACGGAGATGAACTCTCACCAGGAGTTAACAAATCTGTTCGTATATATATTGCACAGAAGAGAAAGATTGGCGTTGGTGATAAGATGGCTGGTCGTCATGGTAACAAGGGTGTCGTTTCAAGAGTACTTCCTGTTGAAGATATGCCATTCCTTCCTAATGGTCGTCCTCTTGATATCGTACTTAACCCACTGGGCGTTCCTTCACGAATGAACATTGGACAGGTCCTTGAGATTCATTTAAGTCTTGCTGCCAAGGTACTTGGATTTAACATTTCTACACCAGTATTCGATGGTGCAGATGAGAATGATATTATGGATACTCTTGATATGGCAAATGCTTATGCTAACCATCCATTCGATGATGAAGAGCTTGCAGCCCAGAAGGCTGAGGCTGAGAAGAATGGCGAAGAATATCCTGAGGATATGGTTACATTTACAGCACAGTATAAAGATGTTCTTAATAAAGAGGTATTTGATTACCTTTCAGAACACAGAGATCACAGAGCTGAGTGGAAGGGTGTTCCAATCGGCCGTGATGGTAAAGTAAGACTTAGAGATGGTAGAACAGGTGAGTACTTCGACAGCCCTGTAACTATCGGATTCATGCATTACTTAAAACTTCATCATCTTGTTGATGATAAGATTCATGCACGTTCAACTGGTCCTTACTCACTTGTAACTCAGCAGCCACTTGGTGGTAAGGCTCAGTTCGGTGGACAGAGATTCGGAGAGATGGAAGTTTGGGCACTTGAGGCTTATGGTGCTGCTTATACTCTTCAGGAAATCCTTACTGTTAAGTCTGATGATGTTGTAGGACGAGTTAAGACTTACGAAGCTATTATTAAGGGTGAGAATATTCCTGAACCAGGAGTTCCAGAATCATTCAAGGTTCTTCTTAAGGAACTTCAGTCACTCGCACTTGATGTTAGAGTTCTTGATCAGGACAACAATGAAGTCAGACTTCTTGAGAGTTCTGAATATGAAGTTACTGATTTCAAGAAGGTTCTTGATGAAGGTAATGGATACAGAAGAAACAGCAGAGAGGAAGAGGCAGAGTACAAGGCTGGCGGTATGTCAACAGTTACTCTTAATGAAGATGGAACAGAAGATGCTGTAGATTCAGATGATGAAGCTGATTTTGATATGGCCGATGATTTTGATGATGATTACGGCGATGGCAATTCAGATGAATATTAATTAGAAGGGAGCACTATAATGGCAGAAGAAATTAAATCAAATAAGTCAATGAAATTTGATAAGATTCAGATTAAGCTTGCTTCTCCTGAGAATATTTTGGAGTGGTCTCATGGTGAGGTTACCAAACCTGAAACAATTAACTATAGAACACTTAAGCCAGAAAAGGACGGACTTTTCTGCGAAAGAATATTTGGTCCTAGCAAGGACTGGGAGTGCCACTGCGGTAAGTATAAGAAGATTAAGGACAAGGGTATTGTCTGCGATAAATGTGGTGTTGAGGTTACTAAGGCCAGCGTAAGAAGAGACCGTATGGGTCATATCCATCTTGCTGCACCAGTATCTCACATCTGGTACTTCAAGGGTATTCCTAGCCGCATGGATCTCATTCTTGATATTGGTCCTAAGAACCTTGAAAAGGTATTATATTTTGCTTCATATATTGTAATTGATCCAGGTGAAACAGATATTCCTTTCAAGAAGATTCTTTCAGAGACTGAATACAGAGAACTCTGTGAGCAGTACGGAAGCAAGGCTTTCCGTGTTGGTATGGGAGCTGAGGCAATCCTCGAGCTCCTCCAGATGGTTAACCTTGAAGAAGAAGAAGTAAGACTTAAGGAAGAACTTGCTAACACTACTTCTCAGAAGGCTGCCAGACTTATAAAGAGAATTGAAGTTGTTGAAGCATTTAAGAATGCAGGAACTAAGCCTGAGTGGATGATTCTTACAGAAATCCCTGTAATTCCACCAGATTTAAGACCTATGGTTCAGCTTGATGGTGGACGTTTTGCAACTTCAGATCTTAATGATCTTTACAGAAGAATTATTAACAGAAATAACAGACTTGCAAGACTTCTTGAGCTTGGAGCTCCTGAAATCATTGTACGTAACGAGAAGAGAATGCTTCAGGAAGCTGTTGATGCTCTTATCGATAATGGACGTAGAAATGGTCGTCCAGTAACAGGTCCTGGTAACAGAGCACTTAAGTCTTTATCAGATTTATTAAAGGGTAAGCAGGGACGTTTCAGACAGAACCTTCTTGGTAAGCGAGTTGACTACTCAGGACGTTCAGTTATCGTAGTAGGACCAGAGCTTAAGATTTACCAGTGTGGTCTTCCTAAAGAGATGGCTATTGAGTTATTCAAGCCATTTGTTATGAGAGAGCTTGTAAGACGTAATCTTGCAGATAATATTAAGAAAGCTAAGAAGAGCGTAGAACATCTTGAGCCAGAAGTATGGGATGTACTTGAAGACGTTATTAAAGAGCATCCAGTTATGCTTAACCGTGCTCCTACACTTCACAGACTTGGTATTCAGGCTTTCGAGCCAATCCTTGTAGAAGGTAAGGCTATTAAGCTTCATCCACTTGTTTGTACAGCGTTCAATGCCGATTTCGATGGTGACCAGATGGCTGTCCATCTTCCGCTTTCTGTTGAGGCTCAGGCAGAGTGTAGATTTATGCTTCTTTCACCTAACAACCTTCTTAAGCCATCTGATGGTGGTCCTGTTGCCGTTCCTTCACAGGATATGGTACTTGGTATTTACTATCTCACACAGGAAAGACCAGGCGCAAAGGGCGAGGGTAAGATTTTTAAGAGCATTAATGAAGCAGTTCTTGCTTATGAGAACGGTGTAATTACATTACATGCCAAGATTATGGTTCATGTAACTAAGAATGTTAACGGAGAAGAGCTTTCAGGTAATATTGAGTCTACACTTGGAAGACTTATATTTAATGAGATTCTCCCTCAGGATTTAGGATATGTTGACAGAAGCAAGGAAGAGAATTTATTACTTCCAGAAGTTGATTTCCATGTAGGAAAGAAGCAGCTTAAAGATATTTTACAGCATGTTATCAATACTCATGGTACTACAACAACTGCAGAAGTTCTTGATGATATCAAGGCTATGGGTTATAAGTACTCTACCAGAGCTGCCATGACTGTTTCTATTTCTGAGATGACAGTGCCACCAGTTAAGAAGCAGCTTCTTGCTGAGGCAGAAAAGAAAGTTGAACAGATTACTGTTAAATATAACAGAGGTCAGGCTACTGACGAGGAAAGACATAAGAATGTTATTCGCGTATGGCAGGAGACTGATGATAAGATTAAGGATGCCCTTCTTCAGGGTCTTGATAAATATAACAACATCTTCATGATGGCTGACTCAGGTGCCCGTGGTTCTAACCAGCAGATTAAGCAGTTAGCAGGTATGCGTGGTTTGATGGCTGATACATCAGGTAACACTATCGAACTTCCTATCAAGTCAAACTTCCGTGAAGGTCTTGATGTTCTGGAATACTTTATTTCAGCTCACGGTGCCCGTAAAGGACTTTCAGATACAGCCCTTCGTACAGCCGATTCAGGATACCTTACAAGAAGACTTGTTGATGTTTCTCAGGATCTTATTATCAGAGAGACAGATTGTAGCGCAGGTAAGCAGATACCTGGTATGTATGTTTACTCATTTGTTAATAATAGAGCTACTAACTCAAGTGATGCCAAGGAAGATATCCTTGAGCCATTACAGGAGCGTATTACAGGAAGATACTTAGCTGAGGATATTGTTGACCCAGCTACAGGTGAGGTTATTGTTGAAGCTAACCATCTTGTAACTCCTAAGAGAGCAGAAGCTATTATTAAGACTGGTGTTGATAAGGTTAAGATTAGAACAATCCTTACTTGCCGTTCACACATTGGTGTATGTGCTAAATGTTATGGAACTAACATGGCAACTGGTCAGACTGTTCAGGTTGGTGAAGCTGTTGGTATTATCGCAGCCCAGTCAATCGGTGAGCCTGGTACACAGCTTACTATGAGAACATTCCATACAGGTGGTGTTGCCGGTGATAACATTACTCAGGGTCTTCCTAGAGTAGAAGAGCTTTTCGAGGCAAGAAAGCCTAAGATGCTTGCTGTACTTGCTGAGTTTGGCGGAACTGTAAGTATTGTTAAGACTGAGAAGAAGACTGAAATCGTTATAACTGATGATGAAGGTAATTCAAAGGCTTATCCATTATCTAAGGATACAAGAGAAAAGGTTGTTGAAGGACAGGTTGTTGCTAAGGGTGAGGAAATCACAGAGGGTTCTGAGAATCCACATGATATCGTAAGAATTCTTGGTGTAAGAGCTGTTCAGGATTACCTCCTTCGTGAAGTTCAGAAGGTTTACCGTATCCAGGGTGTTGATATCAACGATAAGCATATTGAGCTTATTGTTCGTCAGATGCTTAAGAAGATAGTTGTTGATGAAGCTGGAGATTCTAAGTTCCTTCCAGGATCACAGGTTGATACAATTGAGTTCCAGGAAGTTAATGAGAGACTTGAGGAAGAAGGAAAGACACCTGCTACAGGTACTCCGATTATCCTTGGTATTACTAAGGCTTCACTTGCTTCTACATCATTTATGTCAGCAGCTTCATTCCAGGAGACTACTAAGGTTCTTACTGATGCAGCTATTAACGGAAAGATTGATCCTCTTATTGGTCTTAAAGAGAATGTTATTATTGGTAAGCTTATCCCTGCCGGTACAGGTATGAAGCGTTATCAGGATATCAAGATCAGTTCTACAGATAACTACATTGAAGAAGATGAAGATGAGTCTGGTGAAGACGAGCTTGTTTTCACACAGGAAGATTAATTCTTTATAGAAACTTATGGCGTGTCAGATTGATAAAATCTGGCACGCTTTTGTCTTTTTTTGAAAAAATGCTTGACACTGAATTTGCAAATATATATACTAATAAAGCGTGCGAATAGGCAAGTACTATTTTTGCGCTGTTTTGGTGACAAAACATTTTCTTAGTTGATACTAAGATGCAACCATTCATTATTCTAATTTCGGGAGGTGAAAACGGAATGCCAACATTTAACCAGTTAGTAAAACAGGGAAGAAAGACTGCAGTAAAGAAGTCTACAGCACCAGCTCTTCAGAAGGGTTACAACTCACTTCAGAAGAAGGCAACAGATATCTCTTCTCCACAGAAGAGAGGTGTTTGTACAGCTGTTAAGACTGCTACACCTAAGAAGCCTAACTCAGCTCTTAGAAAGATCGCCAGAGTACGTCTTTCTAATGGTATCGAGGTAACATCTTACATCCCAGGTGAGGGACACAATCTTCAGGAACACAGCGTTGTTCTTATAAGAGGTGGAAGAGTAAAGGATTTACCAGGTACAAGATACCACATCATCAGAGGAACACTTGATACAGCAGGTGTTGCAAAGAGAAGACAGGCTCGTTCTAAGTACGGTGCTAAGAGACCTAAGGACGCTAAGTAATTAAGCCTGAATTAAGACACGCATTTATATGAATGCATGCAAGTTTTACAATTTGCAAGAGTCAGATTTGTAAGAATCTGATTTTTACGAACAAATTAAATTTTGAATTGTGCCGGAATTAGATTAATCAAGAGGTTGCAGGTTAATATATACGGCGCGAACACATTTTTTATTTGTGAGTACCTATGATTTAATAAATTTATTAAGGAGGGAAGAACCGTGCCACGTAAAGGACATACACAGAAAAGAGATGTATTAGCAGATCCTATTTACAACAATAAGGTAGTTACTAAGCTTATCAACAACATTATGCTTGATGGTAAGAGAGGAGTAGCTCAGAAGATTGTTTACGGTGCTTTTGATAGAGTTGCAGCTAAGACTGAGAGACCAGCTATCGAAGTATTTGAAGAAGCTATGAACAATATTATGCCAGTTCTTGAAGTTAAGGCTAGACGTATCGGTGGAGCTACTTACCAGGTACCTATCGAAGTTAAGCCAGACAGAAGACAGGCTTTAGCTCTTCGTTGGATGACAGCATTCTCAAGAGCAAGAGGCGAGAAGACTATGGAAGAAAGACTCGCTAACGAGATTCTTGATGCATCTAACAACACAGGTGCTTCTGTAAAGAGAAAAGAAGATATGCACAAGATGGCAGAAGCAAACAAGGCTTTTGCTCATTACAGATTCTAATAATATAGGAGGATTTACCGATGGCTGGAAGAGAATATCCATTGGAGAGAACCAGAAATATTGGTATCATGGCTCATATCGATGCTGGTAAGACAACATTAACAGAGCGTATCCTTTATTATACTGGTGTTAATCACAAAATTGGTGATACTCATGAAGGTACTGCTACTATGGACTGGATGGCCCAGGAGCAGGAGAGAGGTATCACAATCACTTCAGCTGCTACAACATGTCACTGGACACCTGAGAAAGAGGGTAAGCCAGATAAGACACAGCCAGAATACCGTATTAACATTATCGATACTCCAGGACACGTTGACTTCACAGTAGAGGTTGAGCGTTCACTTAGAGTACTTGATGGTGCCGTAGGTGTATTCGATGCACAGAACGGTGTTGAGCCACAGTCAGAGAATGTATGGCGTCAGGCTGATAAGTACAATGTACCTCGTATGGCTTTCATGAACAAGATGGATAAGATGGGTGCTGATTTCTTCGGATCATGCAACCAGCTTATTACAAAGCTTGGAAAGAATCCTGTACTTGTACAGATTCCTATCGGTAAGGAAGATGACTTCAAGGGAATTATTGACTTATTCGAGATGAAGGCATATGTCTTCAATGGTGATAAGGGTGATGATATCGTTGTTGGCGATATTCCTGCTGATTTAGCTGATCAGGCTCAGGAATACCATGACAAGCTTGTTGAGCAGTGTGCTGAACTTGATGAAGACCTTATGGAGAAGTTCTTTAACGATGAGGAAATTTCAGTTCCAGAGTTAAAGGCTGCTTTAAGAAAGGGTACTATTGAAGGTACAGCTATTCCTTGTCTTTGCGGTACAGCTTATAAGAACAAGGGTGTTCAGAAGCTTCTTGATGCTGTTATCGAGTACATGCCAGCTCCTACAGATATCCCAGATATCACAGGTGTTGACGAAGACGGTAACGAAGTAACAAGAAAGTCATCTGATGAAGAGCCATTTGCAGCTCTTGCATTCAAGATTATGACTGATCCATTCGTTGGTAAGTTAGCATTCTTCAGAGTTTACTCAGGTACATTAAACGGTGGTTCATATGTACTTAACTCTAATAAGAATAAGAAAGAAAGAGTTGGCCGTATCCTTCAGATGCACGCTAACCAGAGAAAAGAAATTGATAAGGTTTACTCAGGAGATATCGCTGCTGCAGTAGGTCTTAAGGTTACAGTAACAGGTGATACTATCTGTGATGAAGCACATCCAGTTATCTTAGAGTCTATGGAATTCCCAGAGCCAGTTATCGAGCTTGCTATCGAGCCAAAGACTAAGAATGACCAGGGTAAGATGGGTGAAGCTTTAGCAAAGCTTGCTGAAGAAGATCCTACATTCCGTGCTCATACAGATCAGGAAACAGGTCAGACAATCATCGCTGGTATGGGTGAGCTTCACCTTGATATCATCGTTGACAGACTTCTTCGTGAGTTCAAGGTAGAGGCTAACGTAGGTGCACCTCAGGTTGCTTACAGAGAATGCTTTACTAAGGCAGTTGATGTTGATAGTAAGTATGCTAAGCAGTCAGGTGGTCGTGGTCAGTATGGTCACTGTAAAGTACGTTTCTCACCACTTGAAGCTAACGTTGATAAGTTTGATGTTGAGACAAAGAACACAGTATTAATTAACGAACCTCCAGTACTCTTCTGTGAGTCTTCAGTAGTTGGTGGTGCTATTCCTAAGGAATATATCCCTTCAGTTGCTGACGGTATCAGAGAAGCTGCTAATTCAGGTATCTTAGCTGGATTCCCAGTTCTCGGACTTAGAGCAGATATTTACGATGGTTCATACCATGAAGTCGATTCTTCAGAAATGGCATTCCACATTGCTGGTTCTATGGCATTCAAGGATGCTATGGCTAAGGCAGCACCTGCCCTTCTTGAGCCTATCATGAAGGTTGAGGTTACTATGCCAGAAGAATACATGGGTGATGTAATCGGTGATATCAACTCACGTAGAGGACGTATTGAAGGTATGGAAGATATCAGTGGTGGTAAGATGATTAAAGCATTCGTTCCACTTTCAGAGATGTTCGGATATGCTACAGACCTTCGTTCTAAGACACAGGGTCGTGGTAACTACTCTATGTTCTTCGATAAGTATGAGCAGGCTCCAAAGTCTGTTCAGGATAAGGTTATTTCTGATAGAAATAAGTAATAACTATAAAAATATAGTTGAAATATTTCACTAAATGAAATATAATAAATATCAGCTATGACAAAGCCCGAGGGGGATACCCCTCAGGGCAATCTAAATATTTTTAGGAGGATTTTAAACAATGGCAAAGGCTAAATTTGAGAGAACAAAACCACATTGTAACATTGGTACAATCGGACACGTAGATCACGGTAAGACTACATTAACAGCTGCTATCACAAAGACTCTTCATGAGAGACTTGGTACAGGTGAGGCTGTTGCATTCGAGAATATTGATAAGGCACCAGAGGAAAGAGAAAGAGGTATCACTATCTCTACAGCTCACGTTGAGTATGAGACAGAGAAGAGACACTATGCACACGTTGACTGTCCAGGACATGCTGATTATGTAAAGAACATGATCACAGGTGCTGCTCAGATGGATGCAGGTATCCTTGTTGTTGCTGCTACTGATGGTGTTATGGCTCAGACAAGAGAGCATATCCTTCTTG